>Ga0209257_1000428_pt1 | contig 80856 bp, 67 predicted proteins | sample AraplaCvi_mCL_r2_FD_184277 | JGI IMG/M metagenome (GOLD analysis project Ga0209257, IMG submission 184277) | Arabidopsis root microbial communities from North Carolina, USA - plate scrape MF_Cvi_mCL_r2 (SPAdes) (version 2) | ecosystem: Host-associated > Plants > Roots > Endosphere | place: USA...
GAGTTCCCGGCAGACCTGGGTCAGAATTGCGACATGCCGACGGGTCTGATCGAGGTATTCCTGCCATTCCTTCTTCAGCGAAGATTCGACGGCGCAGGCTAAGGCGGTCTCGTAGATCAGCACGCCGCCGCGCTCGTGCTCGAGCGATTGCAGCAGCAGCTCCTTCAATTGGGCATCGATCATTGCGGTCTCCCTTGCCGGATGTGCTTGTGTCAGACGAGCGGCGGATCGGTTTCGCGTTCGAAATGACGGTGCTGGGCCAGCGCCGCCTTGAACGCCGCGGCCGCGCCCTCGGCATCGTCGTCGGGCGCCTGAAGAATCCCGGGATCGGCCTCGCCGGTCGGCAGAGCGAGCGGAATACCGGCTGCTTCGGCCACGGCGGTCGCGCCGCCGAGGAATAGCATCGGCTTGCAATGGCGATATTGATCCTTGAGGAACTCCTTCGCATGGCCGCTCTCCGAAAGCGCGGCGATCGAGCCTTCTCCGGCCGCGACGACGACGGCGTCCCACAGGCAGGACGGCGCCGCTTCCATGGAAACCTCGACCTCCACCGGATCGCCGGTGGCGCTTTCCGCCGCACCCATCTTGATGCCGACGAACCGCGGCACGGCACCCTCGGCTTCCAGCGCCTCGTGCAAGGCGATGGCCGATTCGCCTTCGACGCCGTCGGCGACCAGAATGGCGATCCGGCGTGTGACGATGCCGACCGTGCCGGGTCGGACGAGCAGCGAAAGCGCCTCCGAACGATCCAGCTCCGGCTTGACGCTGCGCTTGGCGAGCTTCGGCAGCGGATCAGGAAGCTCGGCGATGCCCAGGCCCTCGGCGACACCTTCCGCCAGTTCGGCGGCGACATTGCGGAGCTGGGCGACCACGCGCTCGCGCACCGCCACGGTCTGAACCCGGGTGAGCTCGAAGCGGAAAGCGCGGATGATATGCTGCTTCTCGACCGCGCTCTGGCTGTTCCAGAACAAGGTGGCCTGATTGTAATGCTCGGCGAACCGCTCGGGCTTGCCACGCACCTTGTCCGGCTCCTCTTCCTGGTTCCGGCCCATGAAGGAGGTAAAGCCCATCTTGCCCGCCTGGAACGGACATCCGCCGCCCAGCGAGTTCGGTTCGTAGGCGACGCGGCCGCGGGGAATGGCCTGGCGGTGCATGCCGTCGCGCTGGTTGTTGTGGACTTGGGCGACCGGCGCATTGATCGGGATCTCGTGGAAGTTGGGACCACCGAGCCGGCTGATCTGGGTATCGACATAGGAGTGGATGCGCCCGGCCAGCAGCGGATCATTGGTGAAATCCAGCCCGGGAACGATATGCGCGGTGCAGAACGCCACCTGCTCCGTCTCGGCGAAGAAATTGTCCGGATTTCGATTGAGCACCATCCGCCCGATCGGTTGCACTGGCACCAGCTCCTCCGGCACGATCTTGGTGGCGTCGAGCACGTCGAACGAGAAGCGCTCCGCGTCCTTTTCCGAGAACAGCTGGACGCCCAGCTCCCATTCCGGGTAAGCGCCGGCCTCGATCGCTTCCCAGAGGTCGCGCCGATGGAAATCCGGATCCGCGCCGGAGATCTTGACCGCCTCGTCCCAGGCGAGCGAATGCGTCCCGGCCACGGGATTCCAGTGGAACTTCACGAAGGTCGCGCGGCCGGCCTCGTTGACGAAGCGGAAGGTGTGGACGCCGAATCCCTGCATCATCCGGTAGCTGCGCGGGATGGCGCGATCCGACATCACCCAGAGCAACATGTGAGTCGTCTCCGGCATCAGCGAGACGAAATCCCAGAACGTGTCATGGGCCGAGGCGGCCTGCGGCATCGCGTGGTGCGGCTCCGGCTTGACCGCGTGGATGACGTCGGGGAACTTCATCGCATCCTGGATGAAGAAGACGGGGATGTTGTTGCCGACCAGATCCCAGTTCCCCTCGTCGGTATAGAATTTGACGGCGAAGCCGCGGACGTCGCGGGCCGTGTCGGTCGAGCCGCGCTCGCCGGCGACCGTCGAGAAACGGACGAAGACCGGCGTGCGCTTGCCCGCCTTGGCGAAGATCGAGGCGCGGGTGATCTCGGTCAGCGGCTTGTAGCATTCGAAGTAGCCGTGGGCGCCGGAGCCGCGCGCATGAACGATGCGCTCGGGGATCCGCTCATGGTCGAAATGGGTGATCTTCTCCCGCAGCACGAAGTCTTCGAGGAGCGTGGGCCCGCGCAACCCGGCTTTTAGGCTGTTCTGATTGTCCGAGACCGGAACGCCCTGGTTGGTGGTAAGCGGGCGTTCGCTGGAATCCACCCGGACCCGATCGAGCGAACCATTGCCAGGATTGAAGCTCAGCGGCGGCACGCCTTTGCCCGATTTCGGAGATGCCGCGGTTTCGGTGAGCGTGCTGGCGCCGACGACGGGATGCGGCGGAACCACGGATTGCCCTGCGACGGGATCACGTGCCGCGCGACCGAACTCCGCGGGTTTCGCGGCATTGAACGGAAACGCCGCGGCCACTTTCTCCTGACCCGCCATCTTTGCGCTGGCGAGGTCGGCAATCGCCGCATCGCCCTTCGCGGTTGGTCCGCTGACGGTGGCCTTGGCGCTGCTTCGCCCGGCGGCTTTTCCGCCTTGCGATTGGGCTCTTGTCTCGGTGTTTCTCGCCGACCCGGCCTTTGCCCCGCTTTTGGCCGGAGTCTTCGTACGCTTGGCAGCCATTCATCCCTCCTGCTGATTGAGACGGATGGCCGAAGAAACCACCCACGCCCGCTGGCGACCAAGCGGGGCACAGGTGCTTCGTTCCGCAGGGCGGCGAATTTGCGGCGTCGCGGATTTCGAAGTGGCTGGGCGGATTCAGTCGGGTCGGTTAGGCCATGAACTTGATGGCGCGCAGGATCTCGAAATAATCGTCGGATTCGAAGCTGACGGTGCGATCGGCGGAATGCCTTGCTCCGGGATACCACGAGGCGCGATAGGCATCGATCGGCGTCGTGTACTTGATCTCCAGCGTGAAGTGCTTCGGCAGGGTGATGCGGCAGGCGGCGCGGTTGCCTTGCAGCGCGCGGGTGACGCCGGCCCGGATTTCCTTCACCGCCAGGCCCGGTGCGATGCTCAAGGTTGAAGGACCGATCCCACGGCTGACCGGCACGGTCGCGATGCCGGGCACGAGCTTCTGCGCATCGGCGCAGATGCCGGCATCGCCGGAGAGGAAGACCGGCGGCACGTTCACCAAAGCTGCGGCGTAGGAATGGATCTGAAATTCCGAGGCGATCTCGCCGTTGATCGCGAGATGCATGACCCTGAGGCGCAGCGTGTGCGCCAGCGGATTGGCGTCGCTGCCGGCCTTGGCGTGATAGCCGACAAAGAGCAGGGCGTCGAAGCTCCCGTCGAGCTCCTGCACCATGCTGAACGGGTGACCGCTCCAGCCGCGGATCAGCTTGGCGCATTCCGGCAGGCGCGCGGCGATGATGTTGCGGCCGGTGCTGTGCGCATCTTTGACCAGGATCTCTTTCGCGCCGGCCTCGATCGCACCCTCGCAGGCGGCGACCACCTCATCGGTCATGCGCTCGCGGAACTCGCCATAAGTGGCGTGGGTCTTGGTGGCCTCTTCCCAGTCGGTTATTCCGGCGATGCCTTCGATATCGGCGCTGATATAGACTTTCATGATCTTCCATCAACTCGGGTCATAGGTGCTGAGGCCGCCCGGCAGCTTGCGCCGGGCGGCGGCGATGCTCTCGGGCTTGAGGTCATGCGCCGCCGCGAACTCCAGCAGCAGCGGCTCCCAGCCGAGCAGGTAGTCGAGCACGGCGCCGAGGCCGGCCGGAGCCAGGGCAATCTCCCGCAGCGACCCGGGCGCGATCCCGGTCAAGCCGATGAACCGCTCCAGCCGGTCGTCGTCGCCGGCGATGAAGGCCAGGGCCTGCAGGGCGACGGTTTCGGGATCGGGGGCAGGGGTCTTGGGCGGCATGACGGCACAATCTAGCCGGGCTGCCGATTCGGATACAGATCCATTCAGCCTTGCGGATGGCGGCGGTTTTCCTATGTAAGAGGCCCGTTTCCGCTTGAAAGGCGCCCATGGCCAGCAACCAACCCGTCGCCACCCGCCGCAACCTTCAGCCGCTGCCGGCCATCATCTTCGGCTCGCGCTGGCTGCAACTGCCGCTTTATCTCGGGCTGATCGTGGCACAGGGGGTCTACGTGATCCTGTTCTTGAAGGAATTGTGGCACCTGATCCTGGGCGCCACATCGTTCAACGAGCAGCAGATCATGCTGGTGGTGCTGGGCCTGATCGACGTGGTGATGATCTCCAATCTCTTGGTCATGGTGATCGTCGGCGGCTACGAAACCTTCGTCTCGCGCCTCAGGCTGCAGGACCACCCGGACCAGCCGGAATGGCTCAGCCATGTGAATGCCAGCGTGCTGAAGATCAAGCTGGCGATGGCGATCATCGGCATCTCGTCGATCCACCTGCTGCGCACCTTCATCGAGGCGGGCAATGTCGGCACCGATGCGACCAGCTACACGGTCACCGGGATCGTGCTGCAGACCGTGATCCATACGGTGTTCATCTTGTCGGCGATCGGCATCGCCTTCATCGACCGCCTGGCCCAGCCGCCGGCACCCCAGACGCCGGCCGCCTGAGGCCCGCTGATCGGTGATAAACCCCGGGGGTTGAAGCCCTTTCCGGCCTCCTGTATGGTCCGCCCCGAGCCGATAGCGGCTCCGATCTGGCCCAATGCACCCGTAGCTCAGCTGGATAGAGCGTTGCCCTCCGAAGGCAAAGGTCGTACGTTCGAATCGTATCGGGTGCGCCAGATTTCTCCTGGTAAATCAGCCACTTAAGAAATCGCTCGTTCCTTGCAAGTGCCCGCCAAATCATTTTTGGCACAGCAACGCGAGTATTTAATCCCTGCCAGCGTCTAGACACGCACGTTCTCGCTACAGCCATCATTCAGTTGCTGGAGCAGGCGCTGCGCTTCAATCAGGTCGGCGAACGCCTCGTCCTTGCCGAACTGAGCGACCACGGCTGTGAGGCTGCGATTGGCTTCCTCGCGGTTCCCGTCATCCTCTAGCTTGGCGCAGAGAGAGAGAGCCGCGCGCAGCTGAAGCGTCAAGGCGCCGACCGCTGAGGCTTCGGCGATAGCAAGGCGCAGCATACGTTCCGCGTAGCCCGCGTCGCCCGACTGCCGCGCGATCAGGGCTTCGATCCGCAGAATCTCAGGCAGGCACCATTTGGCCGATTGCCTGATAGCGTATTCGCGTGCGACGGCAATGGTGCTTCTTGCATCTTCCAGGGCACCAACGTCCAGGAATGCTTCTGCGGACATGCAGTAATGCATCGGCGCGCGCATGGTATGTCCCGTCGCCGTGAGTGCATCAACGTGCTTGCGAACCTTCACGGCCGCGCCGGGAACCCGCCGCTTCGCATCGAGCGCACTTGCGAAGAAGAGGCTGACTTCCCGCCACATGCTGATGTCTTCACGCCGGCCGTTTTCTTCGAGCTGGTTCAGAAAATCGGCACAACATTCAAAATCGCCGGCCCAGAAGGCAATCGGAATCCCCACTCTGGCCAAGGCGTTCGATCGCGAGACCACATGCCCCGATTGATCGGTGCGCTCGACCACGCCTCGCACGATCCGTAATGCCCGGCTGGGCTCGCCCGAAGCCCACAAGGCGAGGGCGAGAGTGCAGTGGATTGCGACTCCTCCGTCGGCCTGGAATCGCGCCAAGTGCACCTGCTCGGAGGGTCTCTCGTACTGGGTGACCAGCGCCTCGAGCCGTTGCTTCGCGCTCACGATGCTGCCGACATAGATCTCGCATAGCGCCAAAGACCGCTGGCCCTCGGCGATCGCCGCCCGATCATTTTCTCTCTCTGCCAGGGCGAGGAACCTGCGGTGATACTTCATGGATTCGTGAGTATTGCCCATGTAGCCAATATGCGATGCCAAGCCCCAGAGGCCATAAAGCTCGTATTTCACGTTCTTGGTCTTGACCCCAAGATCGTAACAATCCTGCCAAGCGGCTTCCGCTGCGGAAACGTGCTGCGAGAAGCTCATTCCAGAGGCTTTCGCCGCCATGAGCTTCAACGTCAGATCCGAAGGGCAATCCGCTTGCTCTCGAGCGGCAAGCAACGCGCGTTCAACACGGGATTGCATCTCGCCCAGTGAGGATATCTCGAACCAAAGGGGTATCGCAGCAAGCGTCAGCCGGATTCCCAGCATGCGATCACCCGAGACGTCGAAGGCCCAGCACATCGCGTTCCGCGCGTCGTCGATGCGGTCTGCATAGTTCGCCATCCATTCGTCGATGTCTCGAGAATCCAGCTCTTCGGCAGCGCGCTCAAAAAGCCCAAGTATATGTGATGCGTGGCGCTTCAGTGCCGCTGCCTTGCGACCGACCTCAGCCAGTCGTTCAGCCGCATATGCTCGAATGCTCTTGAGCAGCCTGTACGAAGGGGAACCCTCGCGCCATTCGGCATATACAAGCGACTTGTTGACCAGCCGCTCCAGCACATCGACTGTCTGCGTTGCGTTGAGTCCGGCGAGTTCGGACATGGCGACCGCATCCGGCAACCGAAAAACGCCGGCGAAAACCGAGAGGCTCCGGAGAAGGGCAGCTTCGTGTTCCGACAACAACTGGTAGGTCCAGTCGAGAATTCCCAGAAAGGTTTGTTGACGGGGGCCCGCGGCGTATTCTCCGCTCCCCGACCGGACGAATTTCTGCTCGAGCATGGCAAGCACGGCTGAAACGCCGAAGGCGGAAGTTTTGCTCGCGACGAGTTCGATGGCTAAAGGAATCCCATCCAGGTGCCGGCAGATAGCTGCGACCAGAGGTACTTCCGAGTCGCTCACGTACCCGCCGCACTCTTGCGCACGGCTCATGAACAAGCGAACCGAGCTGAAAGTCATCGCATCTTCTACGGTAACCCCAGCTTCGCGAGCCGGCGTGTCTAGGTTGGAAAGGCGATAGACGTCCTCGGCCCTGCTCCACAGCGGTTCACGGCTGGTCGCAAGAAGCGCAACCGCAGGTGAAGCTTCGCACAGTCGGTTGACAATCCGGGTCATCGTCGCGTGCAGGTGCTCGCAACTATCGAGAACTAGCAGCATCCGCCGCGTCCTTGTCAGCGCGATCAGTTCGGAAAGCGCATCTTCGGAACGCTGCTTTATGCCCAGACTGGCTGCGATGGCCGCCGTCACATATTGCGCGTCGCCGACGCTCGCAAGATCCACGAAATAGACGCCATCTGGATAGGTTTTCCGGACGCACCGGGCGACGGCCAGCGCCACGGCCGTCTTGCCGACCCCGGCGGGACCAACAATCGTGACGCAACGCGCGCTGGCAAGCCTATCCGAGATCTCACCGAGTTCTTGAGTTCGACCAATCAGAGGAGGCTTAGGGAATGTTGGGGGAGTCGCGGTAGGCCGGGGCGCCGCGGTTTCTTCCACCGCCACATCCGCCACAAAGCGATAGCCGCGCCCCGTCACCGTCGCGATGTAGGTTTCGCTACGCCGCTCCCTCAACACGCGACGCAGTGCCGCTACGTGGACCTTGATATTGCATTCATGAACGAAAACGCGCGGCCAGCAAAACTGCAAAATGTCAGCCTTGCTCACGAGCTCGCCCGGATGTCGCGCGAGAAGGGTCAAGATATCCAGCGCTCGACCACCGATTGTCACCGGAAGGCCGTCACGCAGGAGCAGTTGTCGGCTTGGAATCAGCCTAAATGGGCCGAAGACGTAGCTCTTATCGTCAGAATCAGGGTTTACTGTTACCATTCCGCTTGATCCCAATGCCGACGCAGCCGCGTCTCCGACGTTCAAACCTCCAGGATCGTAAGCCTAGATCAGGGGGACCTAGATCATCTCGGCCGTCTCGTCAGCTTGGATTAAGGTTCTTCTCAGGGCAAGTTTGGAATGGGTGCGGAGTCGTTGCGGCGCCAGCATCACAGTTCGAAATAAAGGCCCGCTTTTCAAAAGGTAAGGAGACTTCTTCGGACCAAGCACGACCTGCCCAATCCCGATAGTTTACCTCTTTTAACCGCTGTTGACCGCAGGGCTGGCTCCTTCAATGCGGGCATTTTTCTGAATCGATTTACCAAGATTTACCGACCCAAGCGCCGCACAGATATATCCTTGCGCGCTGGTTGCCTCCCATCGAGGTGCAAGACGGATGACCGCGTCGCGAAGAGACGCTCTCAAGGTGCTCCTGGGGTCTGCGGCGTTACTGCCGATCCACCCGTGGGGCACCTTCGCCGACATTGAGCCGAGCTTCGTCTTCGCGAACAGCGCTCAATACGACAGCTTGGATCCGCACACGGTCTTCGACACATCGCGCGCGGCCGTCAGATTCAATCTATATGACGGCCTCTATCGCTATGTCGACAATCCGCCGCAGCTCATTCCCTGGCTGGCGGAAAGCTATAGTCTTTCCGAGGACCGTAAGGCCTATACGTTCAAGCTCCGTACCGACGCGAAGTTTCACGATGGAACCCCCGTCACTTCGTCGGATGTCGTCTACTCAATCGAGCGGATCATCGCTCTAAAGAAGGGTCCAGCGGCCCAGTATCTAGACGTGATCGCGCCAGGCTCGACGCAAGCGCCAGACCCGCACACCGTCGTCTTCAATCTTTCTCATGTCTCCGCGATCTTCCTCGCTACGGTGCCCGACATTGTTGTCGTCAACAGTGCTGTCCTAAAGCAGTACGATAACGGCGGCGACTGGGGCCAAGCCTGGTTGGCGCGCAACGAGGCGGGCTCGGGATCCTACGCGCTCGACCGCTATGACCCCGCCGTTGGCTGGACTGCGCGGCGCTTCTCAAGTCATTTCGCGGGCTGGCACCAGACGCCGATCGAGCGGCTGCAATTTCGCTCGACGTTGGAGGCGAACACGCGCGTGCTCGGCCTGATGCGGGGCGACTTTCAAGGGTCCGAAGGAACCTTGCCTTACGATCAGATTCAACGGCTCCGCCAATCGGGCGAGATGCAGATCATCGATCAAGAGTCGATGCGGATATTCCTCCTCATGCTCAATTGCAGCAAGCCGCCGATGACCGATGTACATTTCCGGCGCGCGCTGGCCTATGCCTTCGACTATGACGGATTCATCAAAAACGTCATGAAGAATTCGGTCTCTCGCAATCCCGGCCCGCTTCCCATCACCATGTGGGGGACGCCCCCAGACCTCAAAGGGTATAGCTTCGACCTCGCGAAGGCGCGGGCGGAGCTGGCGCAGGTGACGACCCCGATCCGAAAGCTGAGCATCAACGCGATTGCAGGGGCCGCTGAATCTGAGCAGGCCGCGATCCTTTTTCAGAGCGCGCTGCACCAGCTCGGGATCGAATCGGCGGTGGAGGCGTCGCCATGGTCGGTGCTGGTGAATCGCCTGGCAGATCCACAGAAGCGAGCCGACGTGATTCCGGTCTGGAAAAGCACCTTCTACGTCGACCCCAACAACTGGGTTGGCGAAGGCTTTGGCACCCGCTATCACGGCCAGCGTAGCCTCTCTTTCTACAGCAACCCCAAGTTCGATGCCCTGCTGGAGCAAGCGCTCGAGGCGACGAGTCAGGCGGAACGCCTGCCGTTATACGAACAAATGAGTCAGATCGTTTCCGACGATGCGGCCGGTATCTTTGTCTACAACAGCCGTTGGTATGGACCTTATTCGAAGCACGTTTCTGGCATCCGCTTCTCGCCGGTCAGCGGCGGTCAGGACATGCGCTGGGCCTCGATGACCGGCTGACCTCGCATGCGGATCCGCGTGAAAGGTTTTATGACGAGTTGGCTGTCGCTGACCGTTACCCGGCTGCTTTGGTTGCCGCCAACCCTGCTGGTGCTGCTCGTCTTTGTGTTCGTCATATCGCGGGTCGTTCCCATCGACCCAGCTGTGCTGGCGGCGGGAGAAAATGCGACGGCGGCACAGGTCGAGGAAGTTCGGCAAAGGCTCGGCCTTGACGAACCACTGTTGCTTCAGTTTGCCAAATACCTGCGCGATGTGTTGCATGGCGATCTCGGCAACAGCGTCTACACGCAACAACCGGTCATTCAAGATCTCATTTTGCGGCTCCCGGCCACCCTCGAATTGGCGATCGTTGCGGCGCTGCTCGCCTCGCTGTTCAGTATTCCGCTGGGTGTGGTCGCCGGCCTCCATCGAAACTCGTGGCTAGACCATGCCGTGCGGCTGTTCGCCGCCGTCTCCCTGGCGCTCGCCTCCTTCTGGATTGCGATCCAACTGCAGTTCCTGTTCTCGATGAAATTAGGATGGCTGCCTCTATCCGGAAGAACCGATGAATTCGCGCCGGATACGGTGACCGGGTTCGTTCTGCTGGATGCGGCAATTGCGGGTGACGGTGCAGGGATCGTCTCTGCTCTGCGGCACATCATCCTGCCCGCCGGGAGCGTATCGTTGCTGACCTCAGCGACTTTGCTGCGATTCGCCCGCAACAGCGCGATCAGTGCCGCCAGTTCGGCCTCTGTAGCCTATCAGGAGGCGATGGGAATGCCGCGAAGGGTGATCGTCTGGAAGTACGTGCTGCGGATGGCGTTGGCGGCGACTGTTACCCAGTTGGGGCTTTCAATGGGCGTCATGCTGACAGGATCGCTGGTGGTCGAAGCCATCTTCGACTGGCCGGGGCTCGGTGGCTACGCGGTTCAGTCGATTCTCTACTCCGATTACAATGCCCTCATGGGCGTCACGCTCTGCGTCGGTGCGCTGTTCGCAGTGTTCAATCTGCTGGTCGACCTGCTGCAGGCAGCCATCGATCCTCGCGGAGAATCATGAGCAGGCTGTTCCATCGCATGCTTCGCGACCGGACCACGGTGGCTGGCCTTATCCTGCTTGTGCTCATCGCACTGATGGCGATTGCGGGACCGTTGCTCGCTATCGCGCCGGCGCAAGTCCGCATCGATCAACGCTTGATGCCGCCTTCGTCCGTTGCCTGGTTCGGCACCGACCGCTTAGGCGGGGACATTCTCACCAACATCGTGCTGGGAGCTGGCATCACATTGACGATCTCAGCGACTACTGTGGCGATTGGTGTGGTCATCGGCGTGCCGATCGGCCTGGTCACGGGCTACTACCGCAACTGGGCGAGTGACGCCCTGATGCGCATCGCCGACATCGCTCTGGCGGTCCCCCAAATCGTGCTCGCCATTGCCATCACCCAGACGCTCGGCCCCTCAACCAAGAGCATCGTGCTTGCGCTTTCGTTTACCTATTGGCCATTCTGGACACGCCTCGTCTACGCCGAGACGCGTTCGATCCGCAACGAGATCTTCGTCGAGTCCGCGATAGCCCTTGGCGTTCCTGCTTGGCGCGTCATGGCGCTGCACATTCTGCCCGCGATAGCCTCGTCGATTGTCGTGAGGACGTCGATCGGCATCGGCGGCACGATCCTCGCTGCTGCCACGCTAGGGTTCCTGGGACTCGGAACACCGCCGCCTACGCCGGAATGGGGTCGCATGATCGCCGAGAGCCGGGAGTATCTCCCGGAAGCCTGGTGGTATGCGCTCGCGCCAGGTCTTGCGATCTTCTTGACCGTGCTCGGCGCCTACCTCTTCGGCGACGGCTTGCGCGACATACTCGATCCCCATACCCAGCAGCCGCTCGGATGACCGTACCGGTCCTCGAAATCGGCGGCTTCTCGCTCCAGTTCAAGACCGACCACGGCTTGGCACATGTGTTGGACGGTGTCGATCTTTCCGTCGCGCGGTCGGAAATCGTGGCGCTCGTGGGCGAATCCGGCTGCGGCAAGACTACGCTCGCCCGAGCCATCCTTGGCACGCTGCCTGCACATCAAACCCGGATCGCCCGTGGCCATATTCGTCTCGATGGCATCGACATGCTGGGCGATGCGCGGGGTGCACGCCAAGCACGGGGTCGCAAGGTCACCTTCGTGCCGCAGGACCCCTTGCTCAGCTTCAACCCGCTCTTTCGAATCGGCACGCAGATCACCGATCTTATGCGTTGGACCTCGCCCGCCAAGCCTCGCCGGAGTTGGCTCCGGTCACGCCGCCGCGACGAGCGCCGAGCGATCGCGATGCTCGAAGCGGTCCAGCTGAAGCACCCACGCGAGATCTTCGCCCAGTACCCGCACCAGCTTTCCGGCGGCCAGTGCCAGCGGGTCATGATTGCGATGGCATTGTTGCCACAGCCCCGGATGATCGTTGCCGACGAGCCGACGGCCGCCCTCGATGCGACGGTGCAGCTGCAGATCCTCGGTTTGCTGCGCCGGGTGGCCGAGGAGTTCGGCGTCGCGATACTATTCGCCACCCACAGCCTCGGCGCCGCCTGGGAGGTCAGCCATAGAGTCTTGGTGATGTACGCTGGCCAGATCGTCGAATCCGCGCCGCGCGAAATCTTCTTCTCTCGGCCGGCTCACCCCTATGCGCACCAGCTGTTGGCGAGCGAACCAGAAATCGGCCGCATTCCAAAAAGCATTCCCGGCGCGACACCTGACGCCGAATCGCGGGCTCCGGGTTGCCCCTACGCGCCGCGCTGCCCGCGCGTTCTCGATATCTGCAGCAAAGCCCGGCCCAAGATGCAGGAGCGCGAAGCGGGGCATTGGGCCGCATGTCACAACCCCTAGACCGCCAAGGCAGACTTGCTCCACAATTGGCGTGTGCTGCTCAGTATCGACAATTTGTTGTGTCATTTCCCGATTCGCGGTGTGCTCGGCCGACGGCTCGGCACTATTCGCGCTGTCGATGGCGTTTCGTTCGAGGTCGCGGCGGGAGAGGTACTCGGCGTCGTCGGTGAATCTGGCTCCGGCAAGTCGACACTCGGCAAAGTGCTTGCGGGGATTGCCCGACCGACCGCCGGCTCGGTGAGACTGGCCGGGGAGCAGATCGTCGCACCCGGGCGAGTGTATCCGCACGCGATGCGGGCGCGCATACAATACGCGTATCAAGATCCATGCGCGTCGCTGGATCCACGCTGGACTCTGCGGCGTTCACTGCATGAGCCGCTCATCGTCCACCACAAATGGCCAAGGGCAGAGCGAGAAGGTAGAGTGCGCGATATCGTCGCGGCGATGGGTCTGTCGGAGGGGCTACTCGATCGCTATCCCCATGAAGTGAGCGGCGGCCAGCAGCGTCGCATTGGGCTGGCTCGCATCCTTACACTCACGCCGCAGGTTGTTATTCTCGACGAGCCAACCACGGGCCTGGATGTGTCGGTTCAAGCCTCGGTGCTTGAGCTGCTCGGTGAACTGCGTCGAGAATTCAATCTGACTTATATCATCATTGGCCATGACATCGCGGTTTTGAGCTCTATCTGTGATCGTATTGCAGTGATATACCAGGGGCGAATTGTCGAAATCGGCCCGTCGGAACAGGTTCTTTCCGATCCACAGCATTCCCATACCCGAAAGCTGGTGGGATCCTCACCCCGTATCGGCGGCCCGAGGCTTACGGACAATCTAGCGCTTGAGTCCGATTGACCGCGATTGACTCATGTCCAGCGGGCTCATGACAGAAACAGCAAGATTGAGTCAGCCTGCCTAGGTTCGATGGCGTTCCGCCGCGGCTGGCCGTTAAATTGTGTAAAGACCGGTGGTTCCTGCCCTGCAAGGGCTTACCCAGCCGCGGCGAGTGAGCCATCATTTGCCGATTTCCTCCGGCCACGAGCTAAGCCATGACGATGAACGAGCTGTCTCCTTCGTTAGCCGTATCGCGGCATGGTCAGATGTTTCCGACCTTTGATCCCGTCTCAATCGAAAGGATGCGCCGTTTTGGCGAGCCGGCGGTCTATCGATCAGGCGAGCGCATCATGACCGCTGGTGCACCTGCACCGGGAGTGGTCCTGGTGCTTTCGGGGCGTATCTCGATTGCGAGTCAGGACTTCGAGGGCGTCAGGGTGATTGCCACGCATTCGGCCGGCGAGTTCATGGGCGAGCTGGCGCAGCTCTCGGATCGACCCTCTCTGGTCAGTGCGGAAGCCGTCGGACCGGTGGAGGGCATCGTCATACCCCCGCGACGCCTGCGCGACCTCATGGTGCAGGAGGCCGTCCTCGGCGAGTTGATCATGAGGGCGCTGATCCTGCGCCGCGTCAACCTGCTGGAAAGCGGACGCAGCGGGCATATTATCGTCGGCCGCGCGGGCCACCCCGACGTCATACGCCTGCAAGGATTCCTCACTCGCAACGGGCAGCCGCATCACGTCTTCGATCCGGACCAGGTTTCCTGCGCGCGGACGCTGATCGAACGCTTCGACGTGGACGAGCATCACCTGCCGATCGTGCTCTGCGCCAACGGCAAGCTGCTGCGCAATCCCAGCGAGAGCGAGATCGCACGCTGCATCGGCCTGGTGCGGCCGATCGATAGTGACAAGCTCTATGACGTTGCCATCGTCGGCGCGGGGCCGGCTGGCTTGGCGGCGGCCGTCTACGCAGCCTCGGAAGGATTGTCCGTGATCAACCTCGACTGCCGCGCCTTCGGCGGGCAGGCGGGCGCTTCCGCGCGCATCGAGAACTATCTGGGCTTCCCGACCGGCATATCCGGCCTCGCCTTGATGGCCCGTGCCGCCAACCAGGCGCAGAAGTTCGGGGTCGAAATGGCTATTCCGGACCAGGTGCATGGCCTGCAGAGACGCCAGGACGGTAGCGGCCGCTATGTACTGACCGTCGGTGAGGGCGAAGAGGTGCACAGTCGCAGCATCGTCATCGCGACCGGCGTTCGTTATCGCCGGCCGCGAGTCGAGAATCTCGCCGCCTTCGAAGGCACATCGGTCCACTATTGGGCCTCACCGATCGAGGCCAAGCTCTGCGCCGGCACGGAGGCCGTGCTGGTGGGAGCCGGGAACTCCGCCGGTCAAGCAGCAGTCTATCTGTCGAGCCAGGTCCAGCGGCTCACCATGCTGGTCCGGGGACCGGGTCTCAGGGCCAGCATGTCCAGTTATCTTGTAGAGCGCATCGAGGCGCAGCCCAACATCGAGGTGAGGACCGAGAGCGAACTCGCGCGGCTCCATGGCGGCGAAGGTCGCCTCGACGGCATTACCTGGCGCTGTCGCGGCGTGGAGACCTATCACGCGGCCAGCCATCTCTTCCTCTTCATCGGCGCCGATCCCGAGACAGACTGGCTCACGCGCCGCGATCTCGCCGTAGATGCCAAGGGTTTCATCTTGACTGGCGGCGCCTGCGGCGATGCGCGCCATCCCTTGGAGACCAATCTGCCTGGCGTATTCGCAATTGGCGACGTGCGGTCGGGATCTATCAAGCGCGTGGCGGCCGCGGTCGGCGAGGGCGCACAGGAGGTCGCCGCGTTGCACGCCTACCTGGCCGCTATGCCCGTGGTGCCGATCCGGGTCGCGGTGACGGAATGACCGACAGCTGTAGTCACGCCGGCGCGATCCGGAAAGTCACGCCGAGCGCCCGCGGCTGCGAGGAATGCCTGAAATCCGGCGCGCGCTGGGTGCATCTGCGCCTTTGCCGTATCTGCGGTCACGTCGGTTGCTGCGATCAGTCGCCCAACCGGTATGCAACCCGGCACTTTCACAAGACCGGCCATCCGATCATAGAGGCTACGATCCGCCGGAGGTTGGGGATGGTGTTTTGTGGACGAGGTCATGCTCGATCTTAGGGCGGGCCGATTCCGCGCTTCGCTTAGAGCGGCCCTTATCGGCGAACCTCTTCTCGCAACCTGATCTCCTCTGGCGTCACGAGAAACATCCCGGTTGCCACTTGATGTCCGCCTCGTGCGATAGCGGCATTCACCTCAGCTTCGAGTCGGGTATGGAGGCGGGATCCGAGCGCGGTCTTCCGGTTGTGGGCGCTGGTGTCGAGATGCGCCAGCGGAAGAGGTGCGTCCTTGAGAATCACCAGTTCCGCGAACGTGGGACTCTGATGAACTCTGACCGTGAAGATCTCCTGGCGTGCATCCCAGAATGCGACCGGGTCCAGGGCGATCGAACCCGTTGGAATTGATGACCTCTCTCCGAGAGCCACCGATCCAGACTGTTCTCCGACGCCCGTCATCGTGGTCGCGTGGCTATCGGCCGCTCTCTCGCTGGCCCTACGGCTCGGCGAGATCGAGTCGCTGGCGGGAAATGTTTCCTCCAGCGCTTCGTCGAGCAGGTCTTCCGAATGAGCTTGGTGGCCCGGTGCACTGCTCGCCTTCGTCGTTGGCGGAATCTTTGCAATGGGCATTGATCTCTCACTGCTGGCTTGGGAACCGGCTTCGCAACGATCGCGAAACAAATCCATAGGCGCACGCGACCCGGTCCGCTCGTAAATTGAGGTAAAACTAGCGGAGAGCGCAAAAGCGACATTGGCCGTGATCGTCTCCCGAGCCAGATTCCGCCGCTGTTTGCCCTGCTGCACGGCGATGCGATGGCTTAACCCCTTTTAACCCGCGGCGGGCACCGATCGGCCTTACTCTCGCCCTCCAGTTTCCGCACCGTCGATTGGAGGATGCGCTGATGTCGACATTGCCGCGGCTTTTCTCGCCCACCAGAATCGGTGCGATCGATGTCGCCAACCGGGTCGCGATGGCACCACTGACCCGCTCGCGCGCGGACATGGATGGCGTCCATTCCGATCTTGCGGTGGAATATTACCGCCAGCGAGCGACGGCCGGCCTCATCATTTCAGAGGCAACCAACATATCGCGCCAGGGCCGGGGCTACGCCTTTACGCCCGGCATCTACACGGATGCGCACGTGAAAGCCTGGCGTCGTGTCACCGAGGCCGTGCACAAGGCCGGCGGCAAGATCGTCTGCCAGCTCTGGCATGTGGGCCGGATGTCGCACGTCGATCTGCAGGACGGTCACGCGGCGCCCGTCGCGCCCTCGGCCATCCAGGCGGGCGAGCTGATCTTTCTCGAGTCCCGGACCCAGGCCCGCCCATCGATGCCACGTGCCCTGGAGACCGGCGAGATTCCGGCGATCCTGGCGGATTACGCAAACGCGGCGCGTCGAGCCCAGGAAGCAGGCTTTGATGGCGTGGAGATCCATTCGGCCAACTGCTATCTGCTGGACCAGTTCATTCGGGACAGCACGAACCGGCGCACCGACCGCTATGGCGGATCGGTGCCGGATCGCACGCGGTTCCCCATCGAGGTGGTCACCGAGATCGCGCGCATCTGGGGCGCGGACCGCGTCGGCGTGCGGCTCTCACCGATGACGCGGGCGGTGGGCGACACGCCGCTCGACAGCGACCCGCAGGGCACCTATGGCTATCTGGCTCAGCAGCTCGGCGTGCTCGGCTTGGCCTACCTCCATTGTGTGGAAGGACAGACCCGTGGGCCCAATGGAGCCACAACCTTCGACTTCAAGGCACTGCATGCGGCTTTCGGCGGCAGCTATATCGCGAACAACGGCTACGAGCGGCAGATGGCGATCGACGCCGTGGCCTCCGGCCATGCCGACATGATCGCCTTCGGCCGCCATTTCATCAGCAACCCCGACCTCGTCGAGCGCCTCAAGCTGGATGCGCCGCTCGCGGAATCCGACAAAGCCACCTACTACGGGGGCGGTGCCGAGGGATATACGGACTACCGGTGCCTGGACATTGGCGGAACTCGGTGACGAAACGTGGCTCTTGAGGACGCGGCAGCCTGGCACGCGCGCGAATGCGACGGCCACTGCGCGTGATGGATCGGCCAGGTGGTTCCGGACTCAAAACGTGGACTGGCCGTCCGGGCCGACCATGCGGTTCCACAGGCGCGATTCGAGACTGGACGACGGCTCTGTAGTCTGCCGCGTTTCGATCGGGGCAACGAAGCGATAACCTCTCCCGGCCACTGTCGCGATGTACCGCTCCGTTTCGCCGTCATCGGCGAGCACCCGACGCAAAGCCGCGATGTGGACCTTGATGTTGGCCTCGTCGACGACACTTGCCGGCCAAGCGCGAGCCATCAGCTCGCGCTTGGAGACCAATTCACCTGGCCGCTCCACGAGGGCGGCGAGGAGATCGAGAGCGCGCCCGCCGATGCGCACCGGAACGCCCCCTTGCAAGAGTGCGTGGCGTGCCGGAACGAACGAGAACGGTCCAAAAACGAAAGTCAAGGTGTCGGTCATCTGGAGCCCGCCACGATCCTGCGCGGGGAAGGAGCGAGAAGCAGCAATTGTGCTTTCGCCGCCTGATCCGTGGCGAAACGATAAATCGCCCGCCAACGCCAGCCAAAGCCAACTTGGTCGTCGACCACTAGCCTTGAGGTTTGAATCACTAGACTTTGGTCTAGTGACCGACCGAACTTTGAAATCGCAGGTGTAAGCTGGGCGTGGCACGGGCTTGCTCAATCACCTCGAATTGCCCGACATTGTACGCGTAGCGGATGGCCGGATGGTACTCGACGTTGGTCGAGTAGAAGCTGTCATCCCGTAAGTTAAAGTCGTTCGACAGGAGCGCATTGTGAGCGAACTCGCAACGTCGGTCGTTCCAAGCAGGGCGAGTGACCTGGAGCAATGCTGTGATAACATCGAACAATTGAGCCGTATGTCCGCGTCATGGCGGGGATCGGACCCAACCGCCATTGCGGACGGCATCTTGGGCATGCTCCTCGGCATGCTCCAGCTGGATTTCGTCGGCCTTCGATTCAACGGTACGCCGCATATCTTCCGGCGGGCGGCTGCGGCGCAGGATGTCGACGCCATTCTTGCGGCGTTGCAGTCCTGGCTGGCCAATGATCCGACGACCATCCCGGCGGCGTTCACGCTTGGCGGCGACGGTCTGCACGCGGTCGCGCTCTCCCTTGGCGAGATCGCCAGCATGGGCCAGCTCATCGCGGTCTCGCGACGGGTCGGGTTTCCGCAGCCGAGCGAGATGCTCAGACTGCGCATCGCGGCCAGCCAGGCCAGCCTTGCAATCCGCGAGGTACGCGAAATTAGCGACCGAGGGCCGCCCGCCGATACGCGGACCGAGCGCCCCAGTGGTGATGCGCTGGCGGAAAGCGAATGGAAGCTCAACCTCATCATCAACACAATTCCCGCGATGGCCTGGTCAGCAACGCCAGACGGGATGGTGGATATGCTGAATCAGCACCTGCTTGACTACGTGGGCCTGCCGGCCGAGCAGATCATGGGGATGGGGTTTCACCGCATGTTCCATCCTGATGACATACCGAGTCTTCTCGGCGCTTGGCAGGAGATCATGGCGTCCAAGCGTCCCCGGGAGATGGAAGGACGCATCAGGGCCGCGAACGGTGCTTATCGCTGGTTCATGTTCCGCCAGAATCCGCTGCTGGACGCGGATGGCAATGTACTCAAGTGGTATGGCGCGATCGTGGATATCGAAGATCGCAAGCGTGCTGAGGATGCCCTAAAGGAGGCGCGGCTGGCACTCTTGGCCAGCGAGCAAAATCTTCGCCTCATCGTCGACTCGCTGCCGATCCTTGCCTGGGGTGCTACCGAGGATGGCAGGGCAGACTTTGTAAACCGCCAATGGGTGGAATATGCGGGGGGCGATGCTGAAAAGATTTTGGGGTGGGGCTTCCTCGATTTCTGCCATCCCGAGGATGTGCCGCGCATGGTGGAAAGCTGGAAAGACGCGCTGGCGCATAAAGAACGTATAGGCCTGAAAGGACGAATCCGCAGATTCGACGGTGAATATCGCTGGTTCTACTTCGCCGGGCAGAAGATCACCGACGCCAACGGCGTTGTTCGGTGGATCGGCGCTAATGTGGACATCGAGGATTTGCAGCGTGCAGAGGATTCGCTCCGCGAGAATGAGCAGCGTCTGAAATTGATCATCAACACGATACCCGCCATGGCCTGGTCGGCGACAGTGGACGGCCAAGTCGACTTCTGGAACAAGAACTTGCTCGACTTCTGCGGCCTTCAGCTGGAAGACGTCGTGCAGGAAGGGTTCTATCAAATCTTTCATCCGGACGATCTGGAGCCTATGCGCCTCAGCTGGGAGAAAGTACGGGCGCAAAAGCGCGGCGAGGAAATCGACGGACGCATTCGTCGCGCCGACGGGGTATATCGCTGGTTCAACCTGCGGCAGAATCCGCTGCTGGACGAAGATGGCGAGGTGATAAAATGGTACGGGGCGCTCATCGAAATCGAGGACCGCAAGCGCGCTGAGGAAGAGTTGCGGCAGAGTCAAAGTGAGCTCGCGCGGGTAGCGAGATTGACCATGCTGGGCGAGCTGGCGGTGTCGATCGCCCACGAGGTCAACCAGCCATTGATGGCGATCGTCACCAATGCGGGCACGTGCCTGCGCTGGCTCGACGAGGCGCAATTCGATCCCATCCAGGCACGGCAGGCGGCAGAGCGTATCGTTCACGATGGACATCGCGCTGGCGACATCATCACGAGCATCCGTGCGCTTGCCCGGAAGTCGCCGCCGCGCATGGCTCCGATGAGCCTCGGTGATGCTATTCAGGATGTCCTGCTGGTCTTGAGCGGCGAGCTTCGCCGACGAGGCGTCGATGTGCGGTTTGACGGTGCGACGGTGCCGCTTATGGTGATGGGAGACCGCACGCAGCTGCAGCAGGTGCTGCTCAACCTGGTGATGAACGGTGTCGAGGCGATGGCCGACAATGGAGATACGCGAAAGAACCTGGCGATCCGCTGCGCCTCCGGCGGAGTGGAATTCGCGGAGGTAAGTGTGTCCGACACAGGCTCGGGTATTGATGAAAGCAATCTCAATCGCATATTCGAAGCATTCTTCAGCACCAAGCAGGGTGGCATGGGAATGGGACTGTCGATCTGTCGCTCCATCATCGAGGCACATGGCGGCGCGATTTCGGTGGCGAGAAATCAGCCGCGCGGCAGCATCTTCAGGTTCTCGGTTCCGGTGACGACGGAGGCGGCTTCCGATGAGTGGCAACGCTGACAACGAGACCCCCGCCGTTGTGGTGATCGACGACGATGCGAGCGTTCGCGAGGCATTGCGCGGCCTCTTCGAGTCAGTCGGGCTGCCCACGACGACCTATGGCTCGGTGCATGCGTTCCAGGCGGCCTCTGCACCGGATGGACCATGCTGCATCGTACTCGACATCCGCCTGCCGGGAGAGAGCGGGCTCGAGTTCCAAGAAGCTCTGGCAAAGAGTGGTGATCCGCGGCCGACCGTCTTAATCAGCGCCCATGTGGACGTTTCCATGGCTGTGCGGGCGATGAAGGCCGGCGCAGTCGACGTTTTGACCAAGCCGGTGAGAGAGCAAGATCTCCTCGAGGCGGTCAACCGCGCGATCGCGCGCGACCGGGCACGCCGGAGCGAAACCGAGAAACTACGTGCCCTGCGGGCGCGATACGCCACGCTCACCGAGCGGGAGCGGCAGATCATGGCTCTGGTTGCAGCCGGCAAGCTCAATAAGCAGATCGCCACAGCGGTCGATCTCACCGAAGCGACGGTGAAGCTCCATCGGGGGCAGGTGATGCGAAAGATGGAAGCCGAATCCGTCGCGCAACTGGTGCGGATCGCTGACGCACTCAACGGGACAGAGGGCGCTCGGTCAAGTTAGCCGGGAGCGAAGCAACCCGTCCCAAGCACCAGAGCAATTGCCCGCATCTCTCCCGGTGGAGACGACTCGGTCCACAATGCCATGGGGTCGGCAGCCAGCCTGTTGCCAAGCATGTGGCGATCAATCATATCGATCGCCCAGGACATAGCACCCCGTTCATCGCGGATGGTCTGATCCTGCCGCCGTCGTCGAATCTCTCAAGGCTATCTGACGAACCGCGCGGCAGTGACCTGTATTTGCCGCGATTTACCTTGCTTCACCATTCCTAACCGACGGTCAGGCTTGCGAGCCTGTAGGCTCCGTCGATGGTCTCCCTGATGAGGCGATCGGACGGAGGAAGTCGTGAGCAAGGCAAATGTCCCGGGCGTCAAATTGAAACCGTCGATCCTACTGTGGATGCTGGCAAGTCTCAGCCTTACGCCAGCGCCGCTGGCCCATGCTGACACCGCGAGCACAGCGGCAACCTCGCCTCAGGCATCGATCGTCACGCACTATCGATCGGTCTCGATCGACGGCGTGAACGTCTTCTATCGGGAAGCGGGTCCCGCAGACGGACCCGTCGTGCTGCTCCTGCACGGCGCACCGACTTCGTCGCACATGTTCCGCAACCTCATTCCGACACTGGCCGACCGATACCATGTGGTGGCACCGGACTACCCAGGGTTCGGCCAGAGTGACGCGCCTGATCATACGAAGTTCACTTACACCTTCGCCCATCTTGCCGACATCGTAGACCAACTGATGGTCAAGCTCGGCGTCGGCAGCTACGCCATGTACGTCATGGACTATGGTGCGCCGGTGGGGTATCGCCTGGCCCTGAAGCATCCCGAGCGCGTGCGAGCTTTGATCGTCCAAAACGGCAATGCCTATGACGAGGGGCTTAGTGAGTTTTGGGACCCCGTCAAGGCATACTGGGCGGACCCCTCGCCGGAGCATCGCGAGGCCGTAGCGACTGTCTTGAAGCCGGAGATCACCAAGTTTCTGTACACCGACGGTGTTGCCGATGTGTCGCGCATCAGCCCGGACAACTGGACGATCGACCAGGCGCTGCTCGATCGGCCTGGGAACCGCGAGCTCCAGCTCGATCTGTTCTTCGACTATGGAGCCAACGTGCGTCTCTATCCGCAAATCCAGGCCTTCTTCCGCGAGCGCAAGCCGCCGACGCTCATCGTCTGGGGCAAGAACGACAAGATCTTCCCGGAACCGGGAGCCCAAGCCTACCTTCGAGACCTTCCGGACGCCGAGATGCACATCCTCGACACCGGACACTTCGCGCTCGAGGACAAGCTCGACGTCATGGCGCCTCTGATCCGGGATTTTCTTGACCGCACCATGCACCGTTAGCCCGATGCCCGCCTCGTTGTCGCGATGGCAGCCTGCCAAGGATGGTGATATGTCGGATAGGATATTGGCGCAAAGCCAGCTGGGACGCGGCTTCGCCGCGTGCGGAGGAGCGTCTGTGACCGCAGCTCAGCCGGTCGCAAGCATCGATGTCTGGCCGGGCGCCGGCGGTGGCATGCTGGTCAGCCTCTCGTTACCCAGCGTCGGCGGACCTTTCCCGAGGCATTGGGACCTGCCGAACTGCTTCATGCGGATTTGTCCCTGGGGAAAGCACCGTTTGCTCGCTCCCTATATCGGTCTCGGCGACCGGGCGAAGTGGTGGCTTCGAGATATCATCGGCGACGAGCTCGCGATGTCCGCTGCGTCGATTTCGGTCGTCGACAAGTCCGGCGATGCCTCCCCCGACGAGACGCCGATCCCCATGGCCCTATTCCGGGCGGAATGGCAGCTGCGGGCAATGGCCTCGATTTGTAAGGACCTGTTGCTCGCAGAAGCAGCCGAGACCTGGCGCGTCGAAGAGTCGTGTTGCGTCCTGTGCGATGGCTTCGTGCTTTATGACGGCGGGGTTCGGTTCCTCTCGATGAGCAGCCTCGCGTCGGGCGCATCGATGCAGCGGCTGCGAACGCAAACCGAATTGCGCTGCGGGAGACGTATCCGCGTCGAATCACGGCGGGCCTCGTTCCTGCGAGCGGTCGTATCCAAGGACTGAGATCGAGACGCTATCTCCGATCCCGGCCGCCAATACGCAGGCTCTCTGACCGGGCCTCGGTTTTTTTACGGCATTTTACTTTGGCCCGATGCGGCTCGGGCCTAAGAATTGAGGCAAGCCGCCATCCCGGCCCACGAGGTAAAGATAATGTCTTCTCCATCCACGCTGTCAGTGAGCGCAGGTCTCCAGCGCGTTACGCCGTTGATGAAGGCTTATGAGCCGGTATGCAAATCGGCGAGAGTGCGGTGCTCTGATGCCGCGAAGTTAAAGACCCGCCATCTTACGCTGTTCGCCCTTGCGCTCGGAAGTTTCTGCATCGGGACCTCGGAATTCGCCAGTATGGGGATCATCCAGTTGTTCTCGGCCTCGCTGGACCTCTCGGTTACAGAGGCGACCAACGCGATCACAGCCTATGCCGCCGGTGTCGTAATCGGCGCGCCGTTGGTGACCCTCGTCGCCGCGCGCGTCAACCGCCGCGCGCTGCTGCTGGGATTGATGGCGCTATTCATCGTCGGCAACCTGCTTTCGGCGACCGCAGGCAATCTCTGGTGGCTGATGGCGGCGCGGTTCATCAGCGGCATGCCGCAGGGCGCCTACTTTGGCGCGGGGGCCGTCGTCGCGTCCTATATTGTGGGCCCGGGAAACGCTGGAAAAGCCTTTGCGATCGTCATGACCGGATTGACCGTGGCCACGATTTTCGGTTCGCCGCTCGCGACGTTTCTGGGGCAGACGCTTGGCTGGCGGCAAACCTATGCGGTGGTGGCCGGCGCCGCGGTCCTGGCCTTCCTGGCGTTGCTGCTTTGGGTGCCTCGGACCGCAGAGTTGAACGGCCAATCGATCGTCCGAGAGCTCAGTGCGTTGCGGCGTGGCGACGTCTGGGGTGTCATGCTCGTCGCGGCGATCGGCATCTCGAGCATCTTTGCGGTCTACACCTTCATCGGACCGATGGTGACGGAGGAAGCGGAGCTCAGTCCGAGTGTGATCCCGATCGCGCTTGCCTTGTTCGGGATTGGCATGACCGTCGGCAACCTCCTCGGCGGAAGGATCGCCGACGCCGATCCGGTGCGGGGTATCATCCTGGGGTTCTCGGTCGCTCTGGTCGTCCTGGCCCTTCTGGGGACGTTCGGAACGCAGCATTGGGTGTTGTTTCCCTCTATGTTCGGTGTCGGCGCCGCCATGATGACCGCAATTCCAACACTTCAGGTTCGCCTGACCCGATTTGCACCGGAAGCGCCCTCGCTTATGGGTGCGATGAATCTGGCCAGCCTGAATGTCGCCAATGCGCTTGGCGCCATGACGGCCGGATTCGCCGTGTCTATGGGTTGGGGCAATCTCGCCGCGGCCTGGGCAGGGTTCATCTTGACCGCTATCGGCCTCTTGAGTTTCGTAGCGACACTCCGACTGGGATCGCCGTTACCGATGGCACAGGAACAGCGAGTTTAGGCTACACCCGCTGTTCGAGGCGGCTAGCAGCGAAATTGCAAGTTCGCCTGAAGCAGACGCTCGATCTGAAGCGACTTCATGAACCTCGCATATTGGCTTCTGGTTGGACTCAGCCGATCGTCTGCATCGGAGTCCGGGCAACGCAAGCTTAACCTCAATTTACCGACGTTCCGTGCGCGGAACGCTAAGGTTGCCGCAACGATCACTTGGTGGGTTTGTCCACTTGTCGCGAGGCTCGCCGTCATAGGAGTTCGAACGCGATGTTTGCGCTGACGATCAACGGAACCGCGATGCAGGTCGACGTCCCGGCGGACATGCCCGTTCTCTGGTTGCTTCGTGATGTTCTCCAGATGACCGGGACGAAGTTCGGCTGTGGGATCGCGCAGTGTGGGGCTTGCACCGTGCATCTCGACGGTAGGCCGGTGCGGTCCTGTGTGCTCCCGGTCTCTTCCGTTGGTGATCGCGCGATCACCACTATCGAGGCGATCGCTGAGCAGCCGACCGGCCGAAAAGTCCAGGCAGCCTGGCTCGATCTCGAGGTCATCCAATGCGGCTACTGCCAATCGGGTCAGATCATGGCGACGGTGGCGCTGCTGAACGACAATCCGCACCCGACCGACGAGGACATCAACGCTGCGCTTGCCGGCAACATCTGCCGCTGCGGCACCTACGTCCGCATTCGTGAGGCGATCAAGCGCGCCTCGGCCGGGGGGGCATGATGACAGTGTCGGAACGAAACGCCGTCGTGTTCCCGCCCGCGCCGACGACGCGATTCACGCGTCGCGGGCTGTTCAGCTGGACCACGGGGGCGGCCCTGTGCGTAGCGCTGCAACTGCCGTTGGCGTCACGGGCGATTGCCCAAGGGCAGCCAGTCCCCGCCAGCGCCTTCATCAAGATTGAGCGCTCGGGAGCGATCACGTTCGTCATTCCTCAGGTCGAGATGGGCCAGGGAATCTACACGGCCCTGGCCATGGTGCTGGCCGAGGAGCTCGATGCGGACTGGTCTCGTGTCCAGATCGAGCATGCACCGCCGAATGCGGCGCTCTATGGCAACCCCCTGTTGGGCGAGCAGATCACCGGCGGCTCCTCCTCGGTCCGGGCCTTCTTCGTGCCGCTGCGCCAGGCGGGCGCCCTCGTGCGGATCAGTCTGATCGAGGCCGCCGCGAGGCAGCTTAAGGTCTCCCCGGCAATGCTGCGCACCGAGAGCAGCGAGGTCATCCACGACGCCTCGGGTCGACGGATTGCGTATGGCGATCTGATAAGCCTGGTGGCCGCGCCGAGCGTGGAGGCTGCACCGCCGCTCAAGAGCCCGAAGGATTTCCGCATCATCGGCAAGCCGCTGAAACGCCTCGACACGCCGGATAAGACCAATGGTGCCGCCAAATACGGCATCGATGCGCTACCGCCCGGCGTCAAGTTTGCGACGCTCGCCCTCACCCCGGTCCTTGGCGGCAAGGTCGTTCGCGTGGACGACCGCAATGCCGTGGCGCTGCCCGGCGTTCGTCAAGTCGTGGTCCTGGAAGACGTCGTCGCGGTCGTCGGCGATCACATGTGGGCGGCGAAGCGCGGACTGGAGGCCTTGAACATAGAGTGGGACGATGGCCCGAACGGCGGAGTGAGCAGCGCGCTGATCTGGGACAAGCTTCGTGCGGCGAGCCACCGTGATGGGGCGGTGGCGCGCGATGACGGCGACGCGGCGCGCGCCCTGAGCGACGGCGATGTGCTGACCCGCGAATTCGAGATGCCGTTCCTGGCGCATGCGTGTATGGAGCCGTTGAACTGCACCCTCGATGTCAGGCAGGACGGAACGGACGTCTGGGTGGGAACCCAGATCATTGGCCGGGCTCGCGACATCGTCGCCAAGGTCACGGCGCTCCCTGTCGAAAGGGTCAGGATCCACCAGCACCTGATCGGCGGCGGCTTCGGCCGGCGCCTCGACGTCGACATGATCGGAACCGCAGCGCGAATCGCCAGGCAAGTAGATGGCCCGGTGAAGATCGTATGGTCGCGCGAAGAAGACATTCGCAACGACTACTATCGCCCCGCCTATCACGACATCCTTTCAGCCAAAGTCGCCGACAAGCGCCTCGTCGCCTGGAAACACAAAGTCTCCGGAGCGGCGATCACCGCACGCTTTGCCCCCGGCTGGTTCAAGGACGGCTTGGACTCCGACGGCATCGACGGTGCCAAGGACGTCGCTTACGAAGTGCCGAACGTGCGAGTCGAGTTCGTCCGGGAAGAGCCGCCGGCCGTCATGACCGGGTGGTGGCGCGGCGTTGGTCCCAACAACAACGTTTTCGCCATCGAGAGCTTCATCGACGAAGTCGCCCATAGCGTCGCGGTGGATCCGATCGAGTTTCGAATCGCCCATCTCGGCAAGACGCCCCGGTTGCGCGCCGTACTGGAGCTGGTGCGTGAGAAGTCGGATTGGAGCGCGCCCTTGCCCGACGATTGCGGGCGTGGCGTGGCCGCACAGACGGCATTCGGCAGCTTCATCGCGACCGTCGTCGAGTGTGCCGTGAACGATTTCGGCGAGATCGCGCTTAGGCGCGTGACCAGCTGCGTCGATGCCGGCATCGTTATCAACCCCGACACGGTGATCGCCCAGCTCCAGGGCGGCCTTATCTACGGCCTGACCGCGGGATTGTACGGCGAGATCACGCTTGAGAACGGACGCGTGCACCAGTCGAACTTCAACAATTATCGCATTCTGCGCATAAACGAGGTCCCGCGCATCGACGTGCATCTCATTCCCAGCGCGGATCCGCCGGGTGGCATCGGCGAGACCGGTACGACGGCCTCGATCGCAGCGTTGCGCAATGCGATTTATGACGCGAGCGGGGTCGCACTGCATCGGATGCCGGTGGATCGGAGCCTTCTCGCAAAAGGGGCGCGATCATGAGATGGCGCGCCGATCTGAAGAGCATGGTCGCCAGCAGAGGATGGCGGGCCGCTGTTACGCCGGTCGCGCTCCTGGCCGTGTTGGCGGCGGGCTTCATCTTCAGATACATGCTTCCACCCGGGGCGATGAGTTTCGCGGGTGGAAAAGCCGTCGCGCTTGAGGACTATGCCGGACCGGACCCGAGCGGAGTACCGCCGAGCCTCGCCGGTGCGAGTCTCATTGAGCGCGGCAAGTATCTGACCGAAGCGGCCGACTGCCAGGCCTGCCATACGGCGGAGAACGGTATTCCATTCGCCGGCGGGCGGGCGTTCCGGACCGGCTTCGGCACGCTCTATTCTCCGAACCTCACGCCGGACAAGGAGACCGGGCTCGGCGACTGGACCGAGGCCGATTTCCTGCGCGCACTCCACCAGGGGGTGGCCAAGGATGGCTCAAACCTCTATCCGGCCTTCCCTTACGAGTCCTACACCTTAATTACCGACGCGGACGCGAAGGCCATTCGCGCGTACCTCACCAGCCTTCCGCCTGTGCATGCTGAAACGCCGGCGAATGCGCTCATCTTCCCTTTCAACCAGCGTTTCCTGATGGCGTTCTGGTCGTTCTTCTACAACCCGGATACCCGGTTCGAGCCGCGCCCGGATCGCTCGCCGCAGTGGAACCGAGGTGCCTATCTGGTCGAGGCACTGGCACATTGTGGGGATTGCCATACGCCGCGCAATCTCGGCCAGGCGCCGGACAACAATCGAAAGTTCGCCGGGTCTCCGGTGGATGGCTGGACCGCCTACAACATCACCCAGGACCAGGCATCCGGCATCGGGAACTGGTCGGACGACGAGATCGCGTCCTATCTCAAGACCGGTCACGCCGAGGGGCGCGGTACGGCCGGTGGTCCCATGGCCGAAGCGGTCGATGTGAGCCTGCGCAAGATCGCACCTTCGGACATTGCAGCGATGGTGACGTACCTTCGCACGATTCCCAGAGTAACCACCCCCGAGTTGCCGAGCATCACGGCGAAGCCCGCCGCCGACATGGCCGAGGTAGTCGCGGGACATTCCAATCCGCAGGGAATGGCGATATTCGCCGGCGCCTGCGCAAGCTGCCACGGCTGGTCGGGTCAAAGCCTCATTCGATCGGACGCGACGCTGATCGGCGCACGGTCGGTGAACGACCCAGCGGGGACAAATGTTGCCCTCGCCATCTTGACCGGCATCTCGAGACCGTCCCCCGCATTGACGATGCCGTCATTCAGGGATGCCTTCTCGGACCGCGAGATAGCAGCGCTCGCCAACTACGTCACTGCGCGCTTTGGAAGCGAACCATCTGACCTCAATGCCAAGGACATAGCTGCGCTGCGAGCTCAGTCCGCCCCGTAGTGTTACGTCGGTTAGCCCCGGCCCGCGACTCTGGGGCCGTAGGTCTTGCCGCAGTGCTGCCGATCTCGGCAAAATCTGGAAGGAGAAGCCGATGCTCGACCATCTGGACCCGGTGATCATCGCCCGGGCGCAATTTGCCTTCACGGTTTCCTTCCACTTCATCTTTCCATCATTCTCGATCGGGCTGGCGAGCTACCTGATGGTGCTCGAAGGGCTTTCGCTCGCAACCGGAAAGGTCGTCTATGCCACTCTCTGTCGCTATTGGCTGAAGATCTTCGCGGTTGTCTTCGGCATGGGCGTCGTCTCGGGCGTGGTCCTTTCCTACCAGTTCGGGACGAACTGGTCGGAGTTCTCCGCAAAGGCGGGCGCCATAGTCGGTCCACTGATGGCCTACGAAGTGATGACCGCCTTCTTCCTCGAGGCCGGATTTCTCGGCGTGATGCTGTTCGGCCTTTCCAAGGTCGGCAAGAAGGCGCATTTCCTGGCCACCTGCATGGTGGCGCTGGGAACCCTGATCTCGGCCACCTGGATCACCAGCGCGAACAGCTGGATGCAGACGCCGGCCGGATATGCCATCAACCACAAGGGCCAGTTCGTGCCGGCGGGGAGCTGGCTGCCGATCATCTTCAACCCCAGCTTTCCGTTCCGCCTGGCCCATACGGTGCTCGGAGCGTTTCTCACGACCGCCCTGGTGGTCGGCGCGGTCGGCGCCTGGCATCTGCTGAAGGACCGAAGCAATCCCGGCGCCCGCAAAATGTTCTCGATGGCCATGTGGATGGCGGCCATCGTCGCGCCGATCCAGATGTTCGTCGGCGACGCCCATGGGCTGAACACGCTCGAGCACCAGCCTCTCAAGGTTCTGGCTATGGAGGGACACTACGATGCAAGCCCGGAAGGAGCGTCTTTGCTTCTATTCGGCCTGCCCAGCAATGATGAAGCGCGGGTCCGCTATGAGATCTCCATTCCCAAGATCGGCTCGCTCATTCTGAAGCACGATCCGAACGCGGCGCTCCCCGGCTTGAAGGATTTTCCCAAGGACCAGTGGCCGCCGACAGCGATCGTCTTCTGGTCGTTTCGAGTTATGGTCGGCCTGGCCCTCTGCATGTTCGGCCTCGGATTGTGGAGTGTGCTCGCCCGCCTTCGGAAGCGGCTCTATGAGTGGACTTGGCTGCATCGAGCCGCGGTCGCTATGGGCCCCGCCGGCTTCGTTGCAGTCCTCGCAGGTTGGGTCACGACCGAAGTCGGTCGTCAGCCCTATACCGTCTATGGCTTGCTCCGGACCGCACAATCTCATTCTCCGCTGGCCGCTGAAACGGTGGGCGGATCCCTGGTGGCCTTTGCCCTGGTCTATTTCGGCGCCTTCGGTTTCGGAATCTACTATGTGCTTCGACTGATGGCGAAGCCGCCCCGGCCGGACGAAAGCGAGCCACCGCAGAAGCCGCAACGTGCCGCCGGAATCACGCCAGCGCCCAGCATTCGTCCCACAATCCTGGCGGAGTGACCCCCATGAACGGCATCGATCTGCCTCTGGTATGGGCTGGAATCATCGGGTTCGCCGTACTCGCCTATGTCGTCATGGATGGGTTCGACCTCGGGATCGGCATCCTCTACCCGAGCTTCGTCGCGGGTGAGGAGCGCAACCGGGTCATGAACGCGATTGCGCCGGTGTGGGACGGGAACGAGACCTGGCTGGTGATGGGGGGAGGCGGGTTGTTGGCGGCGTTTCCATTGGCCTATGCAATCATCCTGCCGGCCGCCTATCCACTGATCATCGCCATGCTGCTCGGCCTCGTCTTCCGCGGGGTTGCGTTCGAATTCAGATGGCGGGAGCCGCGCCATCGCCGCTTCTGGGAGGCGGGTTTCTCGGTTGGCTCAGTCGTGGCGGCGCTGGCGCAGGGCATGATGCTGGGCACGGTGCTCCAGGGGATCGAGGTCGATAACAACGCGTTCGCCGGCGGATGGCTGGATTGGCTCTCTCCTTTTTCCCTGCTGACCGGTGCTTCCGTCGTCGTGGGCTATGCGCTGCTCGGTGCCACTTGGCTGATCTGGAAGACGGACGGACCGGTCCAGGCCCACGCCCGTCGCTTTTCGTATTGGCTGGGCGCCAGCACGCTGGTCGCGCTGGTCGCGGTCAGCGCGGCGACGCCGTTTCTCGCATACGACTATTGGCGCCGCTGGTTTTCACTGCCCGGCGTGCTGGTCGCCGCCCAAGTGCCATTGCTGGTGGTCGTCGTCGCCGTCGCCTTCTTCTACAGCCTGCGTCGCGGGTCGGAGTGGCTCCCGTTTCTGCTCGCCTTGGTGCTTTTCCTGCTGGGCTATATCGGCCTGGGTATCAGCATCTATCCCTACATCGTACCCCGCGCGGTCACGATCTGGGACGCGGCGGCGCCAGCGCGAAGCCAGGGCTTCTGCTCGCCGGGACGGTCGTGATCGTGCCGATCATCATCGCTTATACCAGCTGGGCCTACTGGGTATTCAGAGGAAAGGCGGGTGCCCATGGCTATGATTGACGGGGCGCAGGCATCCGTCTGGCGCCGCTTGCTCTGGATGGCCGCGATCTGGGCAGCCAGCGTGGCCTTCATGTTCGTCTGCGCCGCGTTTATCCATTGGTGTATCAGGTTCTGATCTCGGTCAGGTGCTGCTCCAAGGTAGATCGCGGCACGAGTCAGTCATTCGGTCGGCAGGCGGCGTGCTTTTGGGTGCAACCGGTTCGGGGTAGCCAGCGCGAGCGACTTCTCCGGACCTGGTGACGTTGCGCGCGCGATGCGTGGCGCTGCAGCCTCGTCCATGTAGATTCGTGTAGAGGGCCGCTATGGGTAATCTAGACGGCCTCGGTCGCTGCCGAGAGAAACCATGCGCGTCGCTCAGCCTGGTCGCTCCAGGAGTCGAGAAGGCCGGACGTCGCATTGTCGCCGGCGTCGTCGACCAGTCGTTTCGCCGCTCTGAGCGCGCCGATGAGCGTCAGATTGTCCGCACGAAGCTCTGCCAGCATGTCGCAAGGGGCCACGGATGAGGCATCATTGTCGCGAAGCGTCTGCCGGCGAGCGACATCGCCAATGGAACGCAGTGTAGCGTTGCCGGTCTTGCGGATGCGCTCGGCGACCTCATCGATGATGGCGAAGATGCTCTCCGCCTGCTCATCGAGCATCAGGTGATAGTCGCGAAAGTGCGGTCCCGTCATGTGCCAATGAAAGTTCTTCGTCTTCAGATAGAGCGTGAAGAGGTCGGCAACGATCGCATTCAGCGCTTGAGCGGCGGCCGTGCTGGCGCTCTCAGCACCCGGCTGGGACTCGAGTATCGTGATGGCTTGCGACATGCTGGTCTCCTGATCCTCTCATGGGCGGCGGAACGGGGCGGCCGGGGCGCCTGCCGGGGGGGCAGCAGACGCTCCGGCCGGCATGGACGGCGCAAAGCCATCCATTAATCGTCTGGCTGTCGAACAGAGCGCTCACCTAGTTGCCTCCCGGGAGGGGCGCGTTCGGAGCGACCAGCCCGTCTTTGCGAAGATCGCGCCAGAACTGGTCGGGAATGGGCGTTTGGAGCGCGGCAACGTCTTCTCGAATGCGCTCCGGTTTGCTGGCGCCTGGAATGACGGCCGCGGATGCAGGGTTGGCTAAGGCGAATTGCAGAGCCGCGGCTTTGATGGGAAGGCGGTACCTGGCACAGAGCGCCTTGATCTGCGCGACTTTGGCCGCGATGCCGGGCGGCACTGCGCCATACTCAAAATGGGTGCCGCCGGCGAGGATGCCGGAACTGTACGGGCCGCCGACCACCAGGTCGACGCCCTTCCTTGCAGCCAGCGGCATCAGCCGCTGGAGGGCGTGTCCGTGATCGAGCAGTGTGTAGCGGCCGGCTAGCAGCGTGCCGTTCGGATGCGCGTCGGACAGACCGAGCATGATCTCAACCGGCTCGGTCTTGTTCACTCCAAGACCCCATCCCTTGATGACGCCTTCCTCCAGCAGCCGTGTGAGTACGGGGAATGCGCCGACCCGCGCGGCCTCGAACATGGCGATCCAGCGGTCGCCGTGAAAGTCCTGCGCGACGTCGTGGACCCACACGAAATCGATGCGATCGATTTTTAGTCGTTTCAGGCTGTCCTCGATCGAGCGCTTCGTGCCGTCGGCGGAGTAGTCGAGGACCATCTTGTTCGGACGCCCGTACTTGAAAATATCCCCCTTCTCGCCCTGCTCACGCGCACTCGGAGTCTCGAACTCGTCCAAGATCAGGCGGCCGACCTTGGTGGCGATCACATATTGGTCGCGGGGGTGCTTCGAGAGCGCGCTGCCGAGGCGGATCTCCGCCAGGCCTGCACCGTAAAATGGCGCCGTGTCGAAGAAGCGAACACCCGCTTCCCAAGCTGCATCGACCGTCGCGAGTGCTTCATCCTCGGGGATGTTGCGGAACATATTGCCGAGCGGGGCTGTGCCGAAGCCCAATGAACCGGCCAGCAGCGCGTCTCTGATCCTCATCGGTCCTCCTTGAGCGACAACACGGGACCCTGGGCTTGCGCGGCGACGCCTGGTGTCTCCTCAGTCTCGATCGCGCGGGGCTTGGATGCCGCATGACTATCGCCCTGTCGCTCTGGCCGGAGTCATACGCCGGGACCGACCCGGTCGTCGGTAAATTGAAGTTAAGGCTTCGCTTGATCACGTTCAGAGTGTGAGTGAGAGACGCTCGGAGCAGCCAGTGCGTGGGTCGTCGTGGAGCCGTCGCCCGCCTCACATCGTGCGCCCGTCGTCCGGTGTCGCGCACCGCTCGGCGCGCGTCCGACAAGATAGACCCTGCAGACGTCGACGATGTCGCTCTCCTCAGCGGAGAACGCATACGCACCCGGTGATTTACCAGATTTGACCGACGTCCCTGCCGCGCCCGGCATACTCTTCGTGCGGTCTGCGAAGTCCGAACCGCTACGGAAGGTCTATGAACACTTAGAAGCCGGCGGGCTCATTGTCCGGGGCGCGATATCTACCCGGCAGACGCCGAGACGAGACACGAGTCGTTCCCCAGTCGATAGGAGGTTGAACCAATGCCACGTCTTTTCGCAACACTGATTGCCTTAACCATTTTCCTCACGGGGTCTGCCATGGCGCAAGCTGAGAAGCCTACTTCGATCGTCCTCGTTCACGGCGCTTTCGTCGATGCATCGGGCTGGCGCGCCACCTACGACGCACTCACGAAAGATGGCTATGAGGTCCTGCTCGTCCAAAATCCCACTCTGTCCCTGAAGGGAGATGTGGACGCGACCGCGCGGGTCATTGCCCGGGCGAAGCATCCAGTCGTCCTCGTGGGCCATTCATACGGCGGTATGGTAATCACGGAGGCGGGGAACAATCCGAAGGTGAAGAGCCTCGTATACCTCGCGGCCTACGCGCCGGATGCTGGAGAGACCGTGGTCTCTCTCTCTAAACCGGTTCCGGGTGAGCCCGGGGCTCCCTTGCTTCCGCCGAGCGACGGTTACCTCCTGGTCGATCAGGCCAAGTTTCCCGCGGCCTTCGCGGCGGGCGCTGATAAATCTCTCGCGACCTTCATGGCGGCTTCACAAGTGCCCTGGGGCATCGAAGCCGTCGAAACGAAGATCGCCGTCCCGGCCTGGAAGTCCAAGCCGACCTTCTTCATGGTCACGGCGAAAGACATGATGATCCCGCCGACGACGCAGCGGATGATGGCGAAGCGGACGGGCGGAAAGGTGGTCGAGATCGCCAGCAGTCACGCCGTGATGCTGACCTTCCCCCAGGACGTCGTTAAATTCATCGAGAGCGCTGACGTCTCAATCAACCAGTAGCGCGGCGGGCCGCGAGGTGGCGTAGGTCAGACAGCCTGCGACGCCTCGCATCGCGCGACGCATCTTCCCAAGGACAAGACCGTGACCCAACATGTGTTGTTCATCGTCACCAATGCCGCGGTGCTCGGACCAAAGAACCGCAAGACCGGCTTCTTCTTCGCGGAAGTCGCTCATCCGTTCGATGTACTCGACAAGGCCGGCATCGCGGTGGAGTTCGCGTCACCCGCCGGCGGATGGACGCCCTACGACGCCCACGACGAGAAAGATCCCGCCCAGAAGGAATTTCTGGAGAGCAAGGCGTTCCGGCGCCTCAATCACAGCAGGAAACTCGCCGAAGTCGATGCTGCCGACTACGATGCCATCCTGATGCCCGGAGGGCTGGGTCCCATGGTCGATATACAGCGCAACCGGGATGTCCAGCAGGCATAATTCTGGCACACTTGAGGGCGACGAGCGGCGACATCGAGCGACAGACGGCGACGCTAAGGAATTGAATTTCCTGAATTTGCCAATCTTATCAAGGGGTTGATACCCCTGCCGAAGGCAAAGGTCGTACGTTCGAATCGTATCGGGTGCGCCAGATTTCTCAATGACTTAGCCGAATTGATTGGCCCCGGCCAAGGCTTCACGGAAGCAGGCGACGTCGCAATTCAGCATACTTTGCTGGGCTTCGGTTCAGGCTTTCGGGCGGGGTGCTTTGGCTCCGGATCTGAAGGTCAGGAGTTCGAATCTCTTCGAGTGCGCCCCTTTCCGGAAATCGCAAACCCTGACAATCACACAGCAATCGTCTTGGCCAGCTCCGGCTGTGACTAACGAGGCTAGGGAGGCTTTCTTCAGACCGACGGACTTCGAGCGATCGGGAGCGAATGCCCTCGACCAGTAGCTCGCGTGACATGCTCTTGAACTCGATCCGGGACGGCCGACCCAGTGCCAATTGGCTGGATGGTTCAACCGTGCTCAGGATTGAGCGGCGGTGTCGCTCGCAGGCGAGCCACGATCTGGGACAGGACAACGGAGGCCAGGGCAATGGCGCCAAGGATGGTGAAGACCGCGTTGACCGATGGCGTGAATCCAAAGCGCATTTGGTTGAACACCCAAATCGGCAGCGTCTGCGAAGGACCAGCGAGGAAAAGCGTGACCATCACGTCGTCGGCGGAGAGTGTCAGGCCGAGCAGCGCTCCGCTGATGACGGCGCCCCGGATCAGCGGCAGGACAACATGGACGAAGCTCATAATCCGTCCGGCGCCGAGATCGCGCGAGGCTTCCATGAGCGAGGGATCGAGGCGCCGTAGCCGGGTGAGCACGAGCAGCATTGTCACCGGCATGATGAAGCTCGCCTGGCCGACGACCGTTCGCGGCAATCCGGAAGGAACGCCGATCAGCTCGGTGCCCAGCACCATCACGATGCCGAGCACCACCGCAGGCATCGCCAAAGGCAGCGCGAGCAGCAGTTCGATGACCTGCGATCCGGGTCCGCGGCGATAGTGCAGAGTGAGAGCGAACCCCGTTCCCACCACGGTCGAAGCCAGGACGACGCAGACCGCGACGATGACGGATCGCTGGGCCGCCGCGACCAGCCCGGCATTGCCGGCCAGCGTCTCGTACCAGCGCCAGGTGAAGCCCTGCAACGGAAAGGATTGCAGCGTCGAATCGTTGAGCGAGAACAGCACCATCAACAGCAATGGTGCGTAGAGGAAGGTGATCGCCAGCCCATAGAACAGGGCGCCGGACAAACGTGCCCCAGTGGGCGGCGTCGCCGCGGGCGAGCCCGCCCGGGATGTGCCGCCTTCGTCGCCGGAAAACACGCCGCGGGCCGGGCAGAGCCGCATGACGATTGCCAGGATGACGCTGACGCAGAGAATGAGGGCGATCGAGAGAGCGGCACCATAAGGCCAGTTGTTCGCCATGCCGAATTGCGACGAGATCAGCACGCCGAGCGTGGTTCCGCTCATTCCACCCACCATCGACGGCGTCACATAGTCGCCCACGGTCACGAGGAAGGCGAGGCTGAAGCCGATCGCCAGGCTGCGGCGGGTCAAGGGCCAGATCACGAAGCAGAAGGTCTGGAATTTGGAGGCGCCGGAGTCTTCTGAAGCCTCGATGAGCGCGGCCGGGATCTTCTCGAAAGCGCTGAGGCAGGAGATGAAGACGAACGGGATGGAAACATAGGTGAAAGTCAGCACGACTGAGGTCGCGGTGTAGAGGAATGCTGCCGACGGCTGTTCGAGCAGACCGCTGGCCACCAGAAACGAATTGAGCACGCCGTTCTGGCCCAGGATCAGTCGCCAGGAAAAGACCCGCATGAGCAGACTGATCCAGAGCGGCACGAGCACCAGGATGGTCAGTAGCGCTTTGTTGCGGCTGGCGACACGCCCGACGTAATAGGCCATCGGATAGGCGATCAGCGCGCCGCAAAGACTGGCGATGAGGCTGAATTCCAGCGTTGCCTGCAGCAACCGCCAGAAACCGGCGGCGCCCAGCAGCCGCGCGTAATTGCCGAGAGAGAATACGAAATTCAGCCGCCCGTTGGCGGCGCTGAGAAAGCTAACGGCGATCAGCAGCAGGTTGGGCAGCAGAACGATCAGCGCCAGCCACGCATAGACAGGAAGCCGGAGCGGATCGATGCGAAGGGCCAGGTGCTTTCGAGTCTTCACGTCGGCCACCGCCGCCGTTTCCGCCAGACTAGCCATGGAACAGCCTCGCCCCGCTGAGGTCGAAGGCGACCTTCACCGTCTGGCCATTCGCGAAGCCGGGCGCATGGCTCGCGGGCACACTGCTCATGATGCGCAATTCGCCGCACCGAACATCGACTTCGAAATTGGTGCCGAGGAACAGCACGTTCTCCACCACGCCGGCGAGTTCGCCCGCGCGTCGCTCGCCGCCATCGTCGGCCACGAGCTTGACATCCCCGTATCGGATCGCGATCCGGCCTTGTCCGGCGAGGTTCGAGCGCATCTCCGGAAGCCGTGCCCCCTGAATCGTCGCGATATAGCTGTCGCGATCAGGCTCGAATTGCACCGGGAGCATGTTCGAGTTTCCGACGAACTCCGCGACGAACTCCGACTGCGGCTTGTAATAGAGCTCAAGCGGCGTGCCGAGCTGCGCGATGCGTCCGCCGCGCATCACCAGGACGCGGTCGGACATGGAGAGCGCCTCGCCCTGGTCGTGGGTGACATAGACGAAGGCGATGCCGAGCTCCTTCTGCAGGGAGACCAGCGTGTGCTGCATCTGCTGGCGGAGCCGGAGATCGAGCGCGCCCAGCGGCTCGTCGAGCAACAGCAGCGGCGGACGGGAGACGATCGCCCGGGCGAGCGCCACCCGTTGCCGCTGTCCCCCGGAGAGTTGATGGGGCAGCCGCGCCGCGAAGCCCCCCATCGCCACATGTTCGAGCGCTTCGACCGACTTGCGTGCACGCTCGGGCCGGGACATGCCCTGCATCCGCAGCGGATACTGGACGTTCTCCGCCACGGTCAGATGTGGGAATAGGGCATAGCTCTGGAAGACGGTACGCACGTCCCGCTTGTTCGGCGGCACCTGCGTGACCTCGCGGCCCGTCATCAGCACGCGGCCCCGGTCCGGTCTTTCGAATCCTGCGATGGTGCGGAGGATGGTGGTCTTGCCCGAGCCGCTGGGGCCCAGGATCGAAAAGAATTCCCCGGCCGCGACCTCGAACGAAACCGAATCGAGTGCGGGCTTGTTGCTGCCGGGATAGGTCTTGCTGACATGGTCGAGCCGGAGGACGGGGCCGTCGGATGCCTGCCGCATTGCGCTGTCCCTTCGCGGATCAGAGAGTGCCGGACTTGAAGTCGTTCCACATCTGCAGGCGGCGATCCAGGTTCTCCGGCTTCTGGAAGATGACAAGCTTGTCCCAGAACGAGGCGTCGGCGGAATCGATGATATTGGTCACCTTGAGGATGTCGTCGCCGAGCCCGGCCTTGCGCGCTGCTTCTGCGCTGAGAATGCCGTTGTTGGTCGACTTCTTGATGAAGCGCGACTGCCACTCGAACGTCAGATTGTCGTTCAGGAACTTGTAGACGATCGGCCGGTCGCCTTGCTTCGAGACGGAAGCGCAGTCGATCCAGGTGGGCGTGCCTTCCTTCGGAAGCGAATACTTGAAGTTCTTGCCTTTCGCCTGGAGTGCGGTCACGACGGCGACGTTCTGGCAATAGCCGACCACGGCATCGCCGGCGGCGTAGATCGAAGTGGCGTCGTCGAAGCCGCGGGCGATGACGCGGATCTGCTGTCGCAGCGCGCGGAGAGCATCGGCGCACTTGTTGAACTCGTCGTCAGTGAGATTGAACGGATCCTTGGCGCCGATATAGAGCGCGATCATCGGAAACGTGATCGTGCAATCGTCGAACATGTTGACCTGGCCCTCATAGGCCGTGTCCCACAAAGTGGCCCAGCTGTCGGTCTTCTTCACCACGTCGGCGTTGAACATCAGCGGCTGGGTGCCCCAGTTGTAGGGAACGCCGACGATCTCGCCGCCGACCTGGGTGTATTTCTTCCAATCGAGATTCGGGCTGATATTGGCGGCGTTCGGCAACTGGGAGAGGTCGAAGGCCTTGATCAGGCCGGCATCCTTGAAACGCGGCAGCGAGCCGGTCTCGACATACATCACATCCGGCTGGACGGCGCCGGAATTGGGCTGCGAAAACAGCTCGTCCTCCGAGCCGATGCGGACGGCGCGCACTTCAGTGTTGTTGGCGCGGCCCCATTCCGCGATCCATTCGTCGTCGTGGTAAGTTTCCCAGGTCAGCAACAGGATCGACTCTGCAGCCTGCGCCGGTCGGATGATATTCGGTGCGAAGAGGGACGTGCCGAGGAGGGCGCCGCCGGTTTTCAGCATTGTGCGGCGGCTGAGGGACCGCCTTTGATTGGCATTGGTCATTGAATGCTTCCCTGTTTTATTGTTGTAACATCGGCAATCACGCAATCGCTATGCCAGAGATATTGCGCCGCAGCACCCGCTTGATCGGGCATCGGAGGCGTGCAATGTCCGGTTCTGAAATTAATATTTAACAAGCGATTAAGCGGCCTCCTCCGGCATGCATACCTGGCCGCGCGGGATGGGACTTTAAGCGGGCTGTCGCATTTCTGGTCCGCGCCGTCTCTGGTTTGAGACAATCCCGGGCAGCGGCCATCAGAACCGCGTGGGCGAGAAAGGCTCCAGCGCGATCCGCGGCCGACGGCCGGCGAAGAGATCGGCGACGAGCAGCCCGGTATGTGCGCCACCCGCCATGCCGACATGGCCGTGGCCGAAGGCATAGACGATATCGGCGGTGCGCGACGCGGCGCCGATGACCGGCAGTGAATCCGGCAGGCTCGGGCGGAATCCCATCCAGATCGAGGTGCGATCGTTCTCCGCCCGGCCTTTCAGTTGCGGAAACAGGCGCGCGCCGAGGGTGAAGAGGCGGCTGGCCCGCTTCCAGTCGGGCTTTGCATCGAGGCCGGCGAACTCGACCGTGCCCGCGAGCCGCAGCCCCATCTCCATCGGCGTCGCGACGAACTTGCCCACGGTATCCATCACCGGGACGCGCGGCATCACGCCGGGATCCTTGACGACGATGTGATAGCCGCGCTCGGTATCGAGCGGGATCGCATCGCCGAGAAGCCGGGCAAGCGGCCGCGAGAATGCTCCGGCGGCAATGACCGCGCGGTCGGCGGGAACCACGCCTTGGTCGGTGCGGACCGCTTTCAGCCTTCCGCCTTCGATCTCGAAATCGAGGGCTCGCGCGCGCTGGATCCCTCCGCCATCGCGCTGGAAGGCGTCCGCAAGTGCCACGACCAACCGGTTCGGGTTCACCGTGTGCCCATTGTTCGGCAGGAAGACGCCCAGGCGATAATCGCGTGACAAAGCCGGCTCCTGCTGCCGCAGGGCATCGTCCTCGAGCACCGTATAGTCGATCCCGTTGTCGCCCCGGAGCTTCCAGGCTAAGCCGTCGTTCTCGAAATCGCGGCGGGTCGGATAGACCATCAGGTGCCCATCCTTCCGGACCAGCGCCTGGGCGCCGGCATTCTCCACCAGTGGGCGATAGACTCCGGTGGAGTCGCGGAGTAGGTCTCCGAGCGCCTTGGCCTGCGCCGCGACGCGGTCCGGCGTCGCGGCTTTGAGGAACCGCGTCAACCAGGGCGCGATCCGCGGGAGATAGCTCCAGCGGATTGAAAGCGGCCCCAGCGGATCGAGTAGCCAGCCCGGCACCTTGCGGAGATTTCCCGGCATCGACATCGGCACGACCGACGATGGGTTGAAACAGCCGGCATTGCCGAACGAGGCGCCCTCGGCGATGGCGGCAGGTTCGACGATGGTGACCGAGAATCCTTCACGCAGCAGCCAGCTCGCGGCACAGACGCCGATCACGCCGCCGCCGATCACGGTCACGCGCAACGGCGCCGAGCCGCTTTCACTCCGGCTCATCAGGCTTCAACCAGGGGAACTGAGCGTAGCCCGTCGAATTTGCCGTCGACATAGAGCAGGGGATGGACCTGCGGTCCCCGGATCACGACGCGCACGACTTCTCCGAAGAGGACAGTGTGGCTCTGGACCTCGACCGCCCGGTGGATCCGGCAGTCGAAATTGGTGAGCGAGTTGATCAGCGCCGGTGCACCGGTCGCGAGTTCTTCCCAGGGACAGAGCTCGAAGCGCCGGTGCCGGTGCTCGGAGGAGCTGAACACCCGGGCGGTCTCAATCTCGCACTCGCTCAAGACGTTGACACAGAAGTTGCCTGAGCGCAGCAGAATGTCATGGCAAGTGACCGCCTTGTTCACGCAGACCAGCAGCAGCGGCGCCGGATCGGCGGAGACGGAGGTCACGGAGGTCGCCGAAAAGCCATGCGGCTGTGCCCCGTCCATGGTGGTTACCACCGAGACGCCGGCTGCCAGCCGCCGCATGCCACGTTTGAACTCGGAAAGATCGATCATCGCCTGTCTTCCTCGCCGCGGTATCGTCGGCTACCTTCGCTCGACAGCCGCCGCCGGAGCACTTCTCCGCAAGCGCTATGCCACGCGCCGGGGGCGCGAGGATCGCGCGGATGGCGATGGGATCGTCTCAGAACTGAGACCGCATGGCCCGGCGTGAGACGCGGCACGGCCTCAGCGGATGACCTTGTACGAGCCGAGCGCGTGCTGGCGCATCTTCCGATAGAGCGTCGCCCGGCCCATGCTCAGCGCCTGCGCGGCCTTCTTCACGTCGCTGCCATGCAGGGCCAGCGTATCCTGGATCATCTTTTTCTCCGCGGCCCGCAAGGCGTCACGCGGATCGTGCGCAGCGTCGGCCGCGTGTCCCAGATCATATTGCATCGCGGCCTGCGGCAGGCACAGATCCTCGACCGTGATCACGTCGCCTTCGCACAGATGCAGGGCGCGGAGCAGCACGAACCGGAGTTCGCGGATATTGCCTGGCCAAGCATGCGCGCGCAGCGCGGCGACGGCGTCGGCGCCGAGCACGGCGTGCGGTGCGCCGTTGGCGCTCAAGAGCGAATTGGCGATCTCGAGGATATCCGACCGCGCGCGCAACGGCTGCAGCTCGACCACCATTCCGGCGAGACGAAAATAGAGGTCCTGCCGAAAGCGCCGCTCGGCAACCGCCTGGAGCAGGTCGTGATTGGTCGCCGCAATGATATTGACGTCGATATGCTGCACCTTGCCCGAGCCGAGCGGGCTGACCTCGCCGGTTTCGAGCACCCGGAGCAGGCGGGTCTGCAGCGGCAGCGGCATATCGCCGATCTCGTCGAGGAACAGCGTCCCGCCATCGGCTTCCCGCAAGCGGCCGGCATTGCCGTCGCGCTTGGCGCCGGTAAAGGCACCGGCCGAATAGCCGAACAGCTCACTGTCGATGAGGCTTTCCGGCACCGCCGCGCAATTGAAGGCGACGAAAGGCTTGTCGCGTCGCGCGCCGTCATTGTGCAGCGCCCGCGCCAGCGTGTCCTTGCCGGCGCCGGTTTCGCCCAGCAGCAGCACGGGCAGGGAGCCCGACACATTGCGCAGCAGCCGCGAGAGCTTCGCCATGCGGGGATCGGGGCCGAGGCATTGCTCGATGGTCGGATGCGTCGCCTGGCGCGGGCTGATGCTCGTGCTGCGGCTCTCCCGGGCCGCGCTTGCGCCGCGCGGCGATCTTCGCGCAACGCGGCTTTCCTCGGGCGGCACCAGGACCGCATCGGCAGTATCCGTGCCGTCGATCTGCCGGAGCCTTGGCAGCGCACCGCCCTTGGCCATGTCGTCCAAGGTGTCGGAACTCCGCTCGAAGATGCTCCAGATTTCGCGCCGCCCGAAACCCTCGGCATCCAGCCGGTAGAAACTACGCGCTTCCCGGTTCGCGCCGATGATGCACTGATCCTCGTTCAACGCCAGCAGCATGACTTGGCTGTCCCGCTGTATCCGGAGGATGGTGTTTCTGCTGAACCGGTTGGTGAACAGCCGGTTGCTCAAGCGCTCCGCCGTGGTGAGCGCGAGGCCCGCGACGATGCCGAGCGCCTCCATTTCGACCTTCGGATTGGAGGTCGCGATGTTGAGGACGCCGGCCATTTCGGCATCCGCCGAAAGAACCGGCGCGGCGACGCAGGAGAGGGCGGAATAGGCCCGGAAATAGTGATCCTCACCGGCCACGATTGTCGGGCGTTGCTCCATGATGCAGGTGCCGACACCGTTGGTGCCGGCGACTCCCTCGGCCCAGATCGCGCCCGGCCGCTCCATTTCCAGGCCAGCATCGTTTCCGGTGCGGGTCTGATAGCGAAGGATGATCCCCGCCATGTTGGAGAAGCTGACGCAGAAGCGGGCGGCGCGGAGCGTATTGCGGACGAACTTCAGCTCGTCGTCGATCGTGACCAGGTTCTGGTCGAAACCTTCGCTGTGTTCGTCGATCTCGCGCGACGTCAGCGACGAGAAGTAGGGTTTTGCCGCACGGTCGAAGCGGTACTTCTCGGCGCACCGCTGCCAGGATTCTCGCAGGTCGACCAGTCCCCGATCTGGAGCGGAGGTCGCGATTTCACTACGCAGTAAAACCATGCAAGTTCCGATCGGTCAGAGGAACTGTCCGATAGTAATGCAGCATCGCGGCATGGCGTCAAGTAAAGCAGTCCGCGCGCAGCTCCGCGACGAAGGTCCGCGCGATCGGGATGCACACATCGGCTGTAGAAGTGGCGACGGCTTCCACCAAGGCGGACATCGCGTGCCGCCGCTGATGAGACGCCATTCTCGCAGATGAGACTCCCCGGCCCTGGACGAATGTGATTTGTGCTTCTGGTATGCGAATAATCACGTCCATCGACGGCATGCGGCGCGTGGCACGGGCCTTGCGAAAATCCGGGGCCAACGAGTCGAAAAAAGGAAGCCGCGGTGAAACTCTCATTCTTCATGATGCCTCTCCATAGCCTAGGCCGGGACTACCACGCCACGCTCATGGAAGACGTTGAGTCAGTGGTCCTAGCCGACAAGCTCGGCTTCGAGGAGGTCTGGATCGGAGAGCACTACACCTGCACGATCGAGCAGGTGTCTTCGCCGCTGCTGTTCCTGTCCCATATCGCCAGCAAGACCACGAACATCAAGCTCGGGACCGGGGTCATTCCGCTGCCGCTCTATCACCCGGTCATGCTGGCTTCCCACATCGCGCTGCTCGACCATCTGACCGAAGGCCGGCTGATCCTCGGCGTCGGCACCGGCGCTCTCGGCTCGGATTTCGAGGCGTTCGGGATTCCGAATGCCAACCGGCCGGAGATGATGATGGATTCCCTGGACATCATGCTGAAGATCTGGGCCTCCAACCCGCCGTACGATATCAAGGGGAAATACTGGAACGTCGCGCTGAAGGATAAGGTCTGGTTGGATCTCGGCGTCGGTGAGATGCCCAAGCCCTATCAGCTGCCGCATCCGCCGCTGGCGCTTTCGGTCAGCAGCCCGAACTCTAACTCGATCCGCGTCGCCGCCCAGCGCAACATGATGCCGATCTCCGCCAATTTCGTGGCATCATGGGTAGTCAAGACCCACTGGGAAACCTATGCCGACGAAATGAAGAAGCTGGCCAAGACGCCGGATGGCAGGATGTGGCGCGTCGCACGCAGCATCTTCGTTGCCGATACCGATGCGGCCGCCGAGGCCTATGTGAAGACACCGGGCGGTGCCTACGATTGGTATTACGACTATATGTTCCAGGTTTATAAACGCCTCGGCGCCGCTGCGCTGCTGGCGCCCCAGCCGGACACGCCCGAAGCCGATATCACACATCAGTTCGTGCGCGACAGCTTTGTCATTCATGGCAGCCCGGAAACCGTTGCCCGCAAGATCCTCGCCTTGCGGGAAGAGGTAGGTCCCTTCGAGCGGCTGCTGATGACGGCGCATGACGGCAAGGACAAGACGATCATGCACAAGTCGATGGAGCTGCTCGCCAAGAAGGTCATGCCGATGGTCAATGCGGCCCTGAGCGCCAAGACACCGGAAATGGTCGGTTGACGCGCAACGATCGGAGCACTTTGTGACCTCGCAAGCGACTGACGCACTCCAGCCCGGCAAGCTCTGGTGGAACTGGTTCGGCGAACAGAATTTCGTGCCGCGCTATACCGCGGAACCTCGGGATGAGGAGGATGTGCGGCGCGTCGTTCTGAAGGCCAGAGAACTGGGGCTACCGGTGCGGTCGTCGGGGAGAGGTCATTCCAATCCAGCGATTGTGCCGACGTCCGGCATCCATATCGACTTCCGCTCGTTCAACGCGGTGATCGGCGTCGACAAGGAGAAACTGCAGGTCACCATCCAGCCCGGCATCACGGTCGGCGATCTCAGCCGGTATCTCCGCACCCAGGGCATGTCGCTCAACAACCAGGGCGACATCGACACGCAGTCGGTCTGCGGGGCGATCATGACCGCGACCCACGGCGCCGGCATCACACTGCCGTGCTTCTCCGCGCAAATGATCGCCGCCCGCGTCGTTACTGCCGAAGGCACGTTCCTCGATCTTTCCGCGGAGAAGGACGGGGAGCTCTTCAAGGCCTTTCGTGCCTCGCTCGGCATGTTGGGGGTCGTGGTTTCGCTGACGCTCCAGGCCGTACCGTCCTACAATCTCCGCAAGACCTCCTGGAACGCGGATGTCGAGGATTGCATCGGCGGATTGCGAGAGCGGCTGGAGAACAATCGGACCTTCTGGTTCTTCTGGTTGCCACATCGCAGATCCGCAGATCTCTTCGTGCTGCCGGACGATATCCCCAACCAAGCCAGTCGCGACCACGATATCTGCCATATGCGCAGCTATAACGCCGTGCCCGTTGCGGATCCGGCGCCGGTACTCGGGCCCGGCGAGCAGTTCGACCACAGCTCAGTGATCTTCCCGAACCTATACGAGCCGAATTTCCGCGAGATGGAATATGCCGTGCCGATGGATGCGTTCGAAGAGAGCTTCGAGGAGGTGCGGCAATTGATGCTGCGCGAGTATCCTGATGCCGCTTATCCCGTCGAATGCCGCCCTGTCAAAGCCGACGATTCCTATCTTGGTGCATATGGCGGGCGCGATGGCTATGCAATCGGCGTCTCCGGACCGCCCGAACCCGCGACTTGGAAGATGCTGAAGGCGGTCGATGAAATCTTCGAACGCCGCGAGGGCCGCCCGCATTGGGGCAAGCATCACTTCATGACGGCGGAAAGATTGGAACGCCTCTATCCGTGCTACCAGGCGTTCAAGGTGCTGCGGCGGCAGATGGATCCGGCGGGCATGTTCCTGAACGACTATCTCCGTCCGCTTTTCGCTTAAGGCATAGAACGGCTACCATCATGAACGATCTCGACCTTGGCTTGGCGCAGGGCGTCAAGAAGCTTCTGATCGACGGCCGGCTGGTCGAATCCGTCACGGGCCGGACCTTCGAGTCACGGAATCCAGCGACCGGCGCCGTGCTGGCGCATGTCGCCGAGGGCGACGCCGATGATATCGATCTTGCGGTCGGCGCAGCGCGTCAGGCCTTCGAAGGCCCCTGGAGCCGCTTCACGCCGTTCCAGCGGCAGGAAGCCATCCTGAAGCTTGCCGATCTGGTCGATGCACATTTCGAAATGTTCAGCCGCTTGGACACGCTGGACATGGGGATGCCGATCACGGTGACGCGCGGTCGACGGCAGCGGGCCATCGGCATGCTGCGCTTCTATGCGTCGTTCTGCACGGCGGTCCGCGGCGCTACCGTGCCGAACTCGCTGCCAGGTTCGGTCCTCAGCTATACGCTCAAAGAGCCGGTGGGCGTGGTGGGCGCGATCATGCCCTGGAATGCGCCGCTGACCTCGGCGATCTGGAAGATCGGGCCGGTCCTCGCGACCGGTTGCACGATGGTGCTGAAGCCGGCCGAGGACGCGCCGCTGACCGCCTTGCGGCTCGGCGAGTTGGCGCTCGAAGCCGGGATTCCCGAGGGTGTCCTCAATGTCGTTCCCGGGCGCGGCGATCGCGCCGGTGCCGCGCTGGCGGCGCATATGGGGGTGGACAAGATCGCCTTCACCGGATCCGAGGTCACCGGCCGCAAGATCATCGAGGCGAGCATGGGCAACATCAAGCGCGTCATGCTGGAACTCGGTGGAAAATCGCCCGACATCGTGTTCGCCGACGCCGATCTCGAGAAGGCGGCGGCCGGTGCGGCCATGGGGATCTTCGGCAACAGCGGCCAGATCTGCAGCGCCGGATCGCGGCTGCTGGTGGAGCGCAATATCTATGACGAGTTCGTCGAGCGCGTGGCGGGCTTTGCGAAGAAACTGAAGGTCGGCAATGGATTGGAGCCGGAGACCCAGATCGGTCCGGTGGTTTCGCAAAAGCAGATGGACCGAGTTCGCTCCTATATTGACATCGGACAGAGCGAAGGCGCGGAACTCGCGACCGGCGGACAGCGCCTGACCGGTGCGCTTTTCGGCGACGGCTATTTCCTCGAGCCCACAGTGATGAAGACCACCGACTATCGCGCGCGCGTGGCACAGGAGGAGATTTTCGGGCCCGTCGTGGTGGCGATGCCGTTCGACAGCGCGGAGGAAGCGATCAAGATCGCCAATGCCACCGCCTATGGCCTAGGCAGCGGTGTTTGGACCCGCGATGTCGCCAAGGCGCACACCATGGCCAAGGCGATCCGCTCCGGGACGGTCTGGGTAAATTGCTACGGCCTGCTGGATCCGGTCATTCCATTCGGCGGATACAAAGCGAGCGGCTACGGACGCGAATCCGGTTTCGAGCATGCCGACGAGTATCTGCAGACCAAGTCGGTCGTCCTTCAGAACGGATGAACGCGATCAAGGACGTCGCCGGGATCGAGCACCAACGAGTGACGAGAGCGTCGGATTCTCACAACGGGAGAGCGCGTCATTCAGCCACCGCGGGTGCCGTGACCGGCGATGGTCGGCTCGACGGCGCCGCCCCGGCCGCCGGATGGCCTGATGATGGTCTCGACCGCCGGCATCTCGCCCTTGCGCAGGCGCAGAATTGGCATGCGTCTGCCGTGCTGGGTCGGGCCTCCAGAATTCCAATTAAAGTCAGATGTTTGCCGGGTGCTCACGCCCGCTCTGATCGTTGCATGTCACGCTGAACGTTATGGAGATTCCGTCGGCCGATTGACAGCCGGTCTTGCCGTCGCGTATTGCGGCAGGCAGTGAATGCGAAGGAGAGTTGGATGAAGGTCGGCATTGTCGGGCTCGGATTCCGCATGGAGTATCTCGCCCGGGTGTTCACGGCGCTGGTGCCGGGCTTTGAGATCGCCGGCTATGTCGACCCCTCGCCGGCCGGGTTGCCGGGGCTCCGCAAGCACGGGATTGCACCCGGCCGGAAATTTGACTCGATCCAGGCGATGGCCGCCAGCGGCCCGCTCGACATCCTGATGGTCGGGTCGCCCAACCATCTGCACCTGGAGCATATCCGCACCGGCCTCGAGCTCGGGCTCCAGGTCTTCAGCGAAAAACCCGTGGTGACCACGGAAGCGGAGACGCTGGAATTGCTGCGCCTCCTGGCACGCCACGGCGGACCGAACCGCGTCATGGTCGGTCTCGTCCTGCGCTATGCGCCGCTCTATGTCGACTTGAAGAAGGCCATCGCCACCGGTGCTCTCGGCACCATCTGCAGTATCGAAGCATCGGAGCACCTGGCGCCCTATCACGGCGCCTTCTTCATGCGCGACTGGCGGCGTTACGAGCGCTATTCCGGCAACTTCATCCTCGAGAAGTGCTGCCACGACCTCGACCTCTACCAGGGCGCGGTCGGCGCTCGGCCGATCCGGGTCGCGAGCTTCGGTGGCCGCAAGTCGTTCGTCCCGCAGAACGAGGTGCGGCACAATCTCGACGTCTATCATCGCAAGCCGAGCGGCTGGATGGGCACCGACAAGGTGTTCGACAGCGACGCCGATATCATCGACTACCAGACGGCGATCATCGAATATCAGGGTGGTGCCGCGATGACTTTCCACACCAACATCAACGTGCCGGACGAATACCGCCATTTCTGCGTCATCGGCGCGAAGGGCATGGCGGAGGGCGACTTCGTGCGCAATTACTTCCGCCTGACCGACGCGCGCACCGGCGATCGCCTGGAAGATAAGAGCTACACCGGCACGGAGCTTTCGGCGCATTACGGCGCCGACGAGCAGATGGTGCAGGACGTCGCCGCGCATGTGCTGACCGGGGCGGCGCTGCCGGTATCGGTCATCGACGCGCTGGAAGCCGGCATTTCCGCAATCAAGATCGACGAGGCGCGCAAGACGCGGCGCGTGATCGATCTTACCGAGACCTGGCAGCGCTTCGACGCGGCCCGTGCCGGCGAGACGGTGGCGGTCGCGAGCTGATCGCCACTTCGCGGTGACCATCGCCGCCGTCATTGGAACGGTGGAATAATCGTTCCATTCGTCTGTCCGGTTGACAAATTTGCTCGGCACTTCATATTCGGCTTCGCATCCGCGAAAACGGAGGTCGGCCGATGGAGGAGGCGCCCAAACTGCGCCCCAATGCAGCAGGCGAGCTCGAAACCGCGCATCCGCTGCTGCTGCCGATCATGGCGCCGCGGCTTCAGGCGACCTGCACCCCTGACGGATGGATCGACATGGCGCTCTGGGGCGCCGGCAGTCTGGGACGCGTCCGATTTGCGCCGCTTGGCGGCCCATTCGTCTATGGCCCGAACCGCATCTCCACGCGGCGCGGCGGCGTCTTCGCGGCGCAGTCGGCGTCCGTGATTCTTATCCGCGGCACGCGGCTCGCCGGCGTCTATCCCGCCAAGCGCTGCGCCTGGTGGCACAAGATTCGAGATAATGCGCCGAAGCCGAGCGTCGCTGTCGCCGACGGCCGCCGAACCGTGACCCTCTCCTGGGGCGTCATCGCGCTCGCGTTCGACGATGGCGACCTCCGCATCTCGGCCGGCTCCTCGCTTGAAGAGGCGGAAAGCGGATTGCACCTCGCGCCCGAAGCGATCATCGCCGAGGCGCAAGCGCATCAGGCGCGCTGCGACCGGATGCCCGAAGCGGACCCCCTGTTGCGCAGCATGGTGATGCAGGGCGTGCACGCGGCCTTGTCCAGCATCCGCCAGAATGCCGACGGCACGTTCGGTGGATTGGCGGCTGGGCAGGATTACAGCGCGCCGGCGCGGACCTATTACCGCGACGGCTATTGGACCATGCAGGCGTTGCTGACTCTGGCACCCGATGCCGTGCGCGAGCAGATCCGCATCCTGGCGCGCGGCATCCAGCCCGACGGCGAAGCGCCGAGCGGCGTTCTGCTGACCGGCGCCGCGCAATCCGCCGCCTGGAACGAGTACCGCGCCACGCCGGTCCAGGACCGGCGCTTCCCGCATCACCACAACCGGCCGCAGGACTGGTGGAGCGATCATTTCGACAGCCCGCTGTTCTTCATCCTGGCGCTCGGCGACTATGTCCGCGCGACCGGCGATCGCGCGGAAGCCCGGCGGCACTGGCCGTTGGTCGCGGCGATCATCGACCGCTATCGTGGCTTAGCCGGCACCGACAGCGTGCTGCCGCTGAAGCCGCGCAACGACCGCGACTGGGCCGACAATGTGTTTCGCGAAGGCCTGGTCGCCTATGACCTGGGTCTCTTCGTCGGCGCGCTCGATGTCGCGGCCGAGCTCGGGGCGGAGCACGATCCGGAACTGTCTCGCGCCTGCCGTGACACGGCGAGCCGGGCCCGGCAGGAGATCGAGCAGCGCCTCTACGTCGCGGCGCGCCACGGCTATGCCGATTATGCGACCGGTGACGGCTTCGTCGAGGATCACCTGACGCTGGACAGCCTGACACTCTCCCGCTTCGGGGCGATTTCCGACGAACGCGCGCGCGGCCTGATCGCGGCCATCGCCGACAATCTGGAGACGCGCCACAACAAGGCGCAGCCCTATGGCGACTGGGGCGTGATGTGCGCCTATCCGCCCTACAAGCGCGTGCGCGACTTGCGTGCCAAGACAGCGTTCGCATTCCGCTACCACAACGGCTCCGACTGGCCCTACTGGGACGGAGTCTATGCGGAAGAGCGGATGCGGCGCGGCCTTGGCGGCGTCCGCTATGCCTTGACGCGCTGGTGGCAGACTTGCCTTGCCGAAGGATGGGCGGGTGCCATCGAGTATTTCTCGCCGCCCTTCGGCCGCGGTTCGCTCCTGCAGGGCTGGAGCGCGATGCCGGCGGCTGCGGCCCTCAAATACGGTCTTGCCGCCGTCAACGCCGAACCCGGCTCATAGCAAGAGGCATGGCAAAGTTGGCATTCACGAACCGATCAGGGATTGAGCCGCATCGCAAAAGTGATATGCCCGTCGCGGCTGACATCGTCGAACCCAAGATGCCGATAGAAGCCCTTTGCGCGCTCGTTCTGCGGCGCCACTCCGAGATGCACCCCGCGGATTCCGGCCGCCTGCAACGCCGCCAGCCCGACGTCGATCATCTTGCGTCCCCAGCCGCCGGATTGCGCTTCCGGCAGGATGTTGATGTGAAGATGCGCCGGATAATCCGCGAAGAGCCAGGCCGGATGCGTCTCCGGATGGGCGATGCGCTGCAGGATCGCGGCATCGCCCGGGAGTCGCGGCACGAATCCAGCGACCGTGCGCCGCACATCGGGCCACCACTCCCGTTCGAGCCGCGCGGCGAAGGCCGCGCTGTCCGGCGCCGCCAGCGCATAGCCGAGGGCACGGCCGCCGGCGTCCAGCATGAAGGCAAATTCGGGATGGAACTTCAGATAGGGCGCTGCCCAGAGATAACCCGGCAATCTTCGATCGCTGTAAAGCGCGCGGGCATCCTCGCCGGCATCGGCGGTCCTGAAGCAGATCTCGAAAACCGCGTCCAAATCCGCTTCGGTCGCCGGGCGAATGCGGCAATCAGCGACGGTCATTGTATCTCCAGCCCTTTTACTGTCCAATCGACCAACTGCATTCCTTCCGGATGACAAGCACTGCGGAGATTTCTTTCGCACCGAATCAAAGCCTTTAACAGCAGCCGACATAACACAGCAAGACAAAGCAAGGGGAAGGCCAAATGTTGAAAACGATCTCGCGTCTCGCTTCAGTTTCCGCGATCGGGTTGCTCGCTGCCGTCGGAGCAGCGCTGCCGACTTCCGCGCATGCGCAGTCCCTTCCGGTATGGGATGACTACACGTTCGAAGGCCAGATCGCCGTCATGCAGCAGCTCAACAAGGAGTTCGAAGCGGCGCATCCGGGCGTCACCATCACCCGCACGGCGCGGACCTTCGACGACATGAAGCTCACGCTGAAGCTCGCCGTCTCCGCTGGAAACGGTCCTGTCGTGACCAAGGTCAATCAGGGCGCCGGCGACATGGGCGCCATGGTGAAAGAGGGCCTGCTGCTGCCGGTCGATCCCTATATCAGCCAATACGGCTGGGACAAGCGGCAGTCCGACTCGGTGCTGGCGCGCGACCGCTGGTCCGACAGCGGCCAGTTCGGCGAGGGCAAGACCTACGGCATTTCCGGCCTGGGCGAGATGGTCGGGCTATTTTACAACAAAAAGCTCCTGGACCAGGCCGGTGTGCCGGTGCCGAAGAGCTTCGATGAGTTTGTCGCCGGACTCGACACGCTGAAAGCCAAGGGCATTCCGCCTTTCATGATGGGCACGGCGAAGCAGCACCTCGCCTTGCACATGATCGCGGCGATCAGCCAGGCGCATATCGATGCCAGCCAGCGGAAGACTCTGGATGACCTGATCTATGGTCGCGGCGGCACCTGGAAGACGGAAGGCAATGTCGAATCCGCCAAGCTGGTGCAGCATTGGGCCAAGGACGGCTACTTCTTCCCCGGCTATCAAGGCATCGGGGGCGATGACGCGGTGCAGCTCTACATTTCAGGACAGGGCGCTTATCTGATCTCCGGCACCTGGTATTTCGGCGACATGCAGCACAATCCCGACATCCATTTCATGCCGATCCCGGCGCCGAAGGGCATATCCAAGCCGATGCTGGTGGGCGGTGTTGACCTCGCCTGGGCAATTACCAGCCAGGCCAAGGACAAGGCGTCACAGGATCTAGCCGGTGCCTATATCGACTACATGGTGTCGGAAAAGGCGGCGGCGGAATGGGCCGCTGCGGGTTATTTCCCGGCCACACCGCTGCCGGCGGATGCGAATGTGAAGCTGACGCCGCTGCTCGCCGAAGGCATCGCGATGTGGAAGACCATCAACGCCAATGACGCGCTCGGCCATTATCCGGACTGGGCCAGCCCGACCCTGCTGAAGACCATCGATGACAACTCGCCGCATCTCCTGGCCGGCGATCAGACGCCGGAGGCCTTCGTCGATGCGCTCGATGCAGATTACCAGGCCTATCTGAAGAGCAAGAAATAGCCGAGACCCGAACTCCAGCGACGCCACGGCTACCCGGGGAGGGGCGGCCGTGGCATGGAGACTCCCTATGCATCGCACCAAGCTCGATGGTCCGGTCCGCGGCAACCTCGTCTATGTCCTGCCGGGGCTCATCGTTTACGCGGCCTTCGTGTTCATCCCGATCCTTTCGGCGATCGGGCTCAGCTTTGCCGATTGGAACGGCCTGGCCCGGCCGATCTGGGTCGGCCTGGACAATTACGCCAAGCTGTTTGCGGATGAGCGCTTCTACGTGGCGTTGCGCAACAACGCCGTGCTGATGCTGTTCTACTGCCTGGTTCCGCTTTCGGTCGGCCTGATCCTGGCCGCGGCCGTCTGGAACCTGAAGCAGCGCGAGCAGCTGGCTTTGCGCACCTTCTTCTTCATGCCCTACATCATGCCGACGGCGGTGCTCGGCATCATCTGGGCTTGGCTCTACAACCCGGCCTTCGGCCCGATCGACCAGGTGCTGCGGGCGATCGGCCTTGGGCAGTTCGCTTTGCCTTGGCTCGGCGATTTCACCTTCGTTCTGCCGGCGGTCGGGATTGTGGCGAGCTGGTACTTCTTCGGCTTCTGCATGGTGATATTCCTGACCGGCATGCAGCGGATCGATCCTGCGATGTTCGACGCAGCGCGCATTGACGGGGCAGGGCCGGCACAGGTTTTTGCCAAGATCACCGCACCGCTTCTCATTCCGGAGATCCGGGTGGTGCTGCTTCTCACCGTGATTGCCTCGATCAAGAGCTTCGATCTTATCTTCACGATGACGCGCGGCGGGCCGGCCAACGCGACCCTGGTGCCCAACATCTACATGTATCAGCTCGGGTTCGATCTCAGCCGCTTCGGCTACGCGGCAGCGGTCGCGATCGTCGGTGCGGTGCTCATCTTCATCGTCAACTATGCCATCCACCGTTTCGTCCGCGCGGCCGATGAAGGAGCTGGCGCGTGACGAATGCCGCGGCCGGTCCGGACGCTGCTGCCGGCTCCAGGGCATCGACCCTGCCGCTGCGCCTCATCCTGTGGCTGTTCGCGCTGCTCTCGGTTTTTCCGTTCGCCCTGTTGCTGCTGACGTCGCTGAAGAGCCAGGCTGACGTCCTCCGCGGTGCCTTCGCATTGCCGGACCATCCACATTTCGAGAACTACTTGCATGCCTGGACCGACGGGCATTTCGGCGTCTATTTCTGGAACTCGATCATTGTCGTCATTCCGGTGGTCGCCCTCAGCCTCATCCTCGGCACCTTGAGCGGGTTCGCCTTCGCCTTCCTCAGCTTCCCGTTCCGGCGGACCGCCTTTGCGATCCTGACGATCGGCATGATGGTGCCGAGCGAGGCCTACATCATCCCGCTTTACTACGAGATGCGCTCGCTCGGCCTCATCAACAGCTATGCCGCCATCATCCTGCCGCAGGTTGCGATGTCGATGCCGTTCGCCACTTTGTTCCTGGCCAATGCGATGCGACTGGTCCCCGGCGAGATTCTGGAGGCGGCGCTGCTCGACGGGGCGAAACGCTGGTACATCCTGCTGAAGGTGATCCTGCCGCTGATCGTGCCTGCGCTCTCGACTCTGGCGCTCTTCCTCTTCATATGGACCTGGAATGAATTTCTGATCCCGCTGATCCTGGTCAATGACGACGCCTATCGCACCCTGCCGCTGGGCATGCTGTTCTTCCAGGGACGCTATACGGTCAACACGCCGGTCCTGACCGCAGGTGCGGTCATCGTCATCTCGCCGCTCATCGTGACCTACCTGATCTTCCAGCGGAAGTTCATCGAGGGCCTGACCGCCGGCGCGTCGAAGTAGCTTCGCCGATGCTGCTCGACGCAATATCGGGGGATGTGACAGCGCGGCTGCAGGCGGCGATCGACCGCGCCAGCGCCGCGCGGATCCAGCTGACGCTCGGTCCTGGGATCCACGAAACCCGCGGCCTGACGCTGCGCTCGGGCACGGATCTGCACTTGGCGGAAGGCGCGATCCTCAAGCCGGCGGGAGACTATGATGCCTATGCCCAGACCCGGGTCGACATCATCGCCGAAGCCTCCGACCGGGCGATGCTGATCGCGAAACGTGCCGACAATGTCAGCATCTCCGGCGCCGGTGTGATCGAAGCCCCGGGCGCCGCTTTCATCACCGGCGAACTCGCCGACATGGGGACTCATGTTCCGGCGCGACTGCGGCCGCGGGTTCTGGTCTTCGACGGCTGCAGCGGCATTCGCCTGAGTGGCATCACCATCAGGCAGTCGCCGATGTGGACGCTGCATCTGGCGGGCTGCCGCGACGTGATCATTTCCGGCGTGACGATCGACAACGACCGCCGCATGCCCAACACGGACGGGATCGTGATCGACTCCTGCAGCGGCGTCGAGATCCGTGGTGCTGCGATCGCCACAGCCGACGACGGCATCGTCCTGAAGACCAGCCGGCGGCCGAGCGGCGCCGTGCTCGGACCTTGCCGCGACGTGCGCGTCCTCGACTGCCATATCGAGAGCAGGAGCTGCGCTTTGAAGATCGGCACCGAGAGCCATGCCGATTTCACCGATATTGCATTCCGCGATTGTGTCATTGTCCGGTCGAACCGCGCGCTTGGCCTGTTCTCGCGCGACGGTGGGGAGATTTCGCGCGTTGCCTTTCAGCGAATCAGCGTGGAATGCGCCGAAACGCCGGACGGGTTTTGGGGTTCAGGGGAGGCGATCACGGTCACTGCGCTCGATCGGGTTGCGGGTCGGCCGGCGGGTCTGGTGCGTGACCTCCTGTTCGAGGATATTTCGGGAGTCATGGAAGGTGCCATCAATCTCGTCGCCGAGCACCAGGGCGGAATCGCCGATGTCGTGCTGCGCCGGGTGCGTCTGGCGCAGTACCCTGGCCGGCTCGGTACCGGAACGCGCTATGACCTGCGGCCGACGCGGTTCGATCTTGCTCCACCCGCCGGTGCTGAAGGCCGGGCCAATGCCTATGTCAAGGACGCCGCCGGCCGGGTGATCGGACTGGTGCCGTATCCCGGCGGCATGCCGGCACTGTACGCATCAGGCGCGACACGGCTCGAGCTTGAGAGCGTCGAGTTCGAGCGACCATCCCCATTGCCAAGCGGCTGGAATGCGCGTGCGATGGAGATCAGCGAAACAGAGCCACAGAACTGAAGTCGGTTTGGCCATCTATTGAAGAGGAGCGTGCCATGAATCTGGATGCCGCAACCCCGCGATCTGTTGATGCAGGTGATGGACAGCCGCAAGGATTCGAGCGCGGCTTCGGCAGGTTCGATCCTGGTCACGCGTCTGATGATGCGTGGCGCCGCCCGGGTCGTCACGGACGGTGGATTTCGCGACAGTCCGGAAATCGCCGAGCTCGATTTTCCTGCCTATCACAACCGTCCTTCCGCACCGACCAATCTCACGCATAACCAGGCACTGCACCTCAATGTACCGATCGGCTGCGGCGACGTACCGGTCTTCCCGGGCGACGTGGTCGTGGGCGATGGCGAAGGCGTGGTGGTGATCCCGGCCCAGCTCGCTGCGGAGATTGCTGCCGAGGCAACCGAAATGACCCTCTTCGAAGATTTCGTCATCGAGAAAGTTCGCGACGGACGGTCCATCCTCGGGCTCTATCCGGCGACCGACGAGCAGATCCGAACCGATTTCGCCGCTTGGCGTCGAGATCGCGGCCGCTGAAGCACATAGGATGGCTGCCACGAGCGTCCCTTGAGCATACACGAAGCGGTATCACTGGGAAAACAAGCCACTTTAATCAATCTCCGGGTGGTTTGCCTCGGGCTTTGACCGAGATCAACGCGCGCGCCGTTGGCCGCCGCCATGCTGATCCGGACTCATCAACGAGGAGATTGGAAGCATGGCCAAAACACGGAAGACGGAAGCGGCAGCGGAGAAACCCGGTCTGCTGGTTCATGCCAACAGCGCGCGGATCTGGCTGGTGGTGGCGGATGCCTGCCATGCGCGCGTCCTGGAGGGCGATCGCATGCATAGCGGCGTGGCTCTCGTCCTCGAGACGGCCGCGCCGCGGGTGTCGCATGCCGCCCGCAGCCGGGGCCGACCGATACACCACAGCCACGACTTGCAGGAGCGGCATGTCGTGGCCCCGATGCGAAGCCTCAAGGCGCATGAGCGGCAGATCTTCTTCTCGCGCCTCGCAGATTATCTCTCGGGCAATGCCGGCCGGTTCGACTGGCTGGTCCTTATCGCGCCCGCTCCGGCGATGCAGCAGATGGCGCGGACCTTTTCCAAACCCGTGCTCGACAAGGTGATCGAGCGGCGCAAGGAGGACATCACCTGGATGTCAGCACCCCAGATACTGGATCATATCGGAGTGCTTGGAAAGCAGATGCGACGGGTCCGCCGGCCGGCCAATCCTCTGCCCTCGCTCAAGCGCAAGAAGGCGCGGGCGGCTTGATGCAGGGGCTCTGCGCTGCCGGCGCCGAAGGTGCGCGGGGATGATCTCCGGCACCGCAATGGTGCTGGAGCGCCCGGGGGCGCAGCTCGCTGCGACCGACCGGCATTGGGGCGCACCGGCAGCCAGCCGCCTTCTGGTGAAGGTCTGCACCTGCGGCGTCTGCCGGACCGATCTTCATGTGCTCGACGGCGAGATCGCGGGCGCGCGTTATCCGATCGTGCCCGGGCATGAGGTGATCGGCCGGATCGTCGCCTCGGGCGAAGGCAGCGCGTTTCGCGTCGGCGAACGCGTCGGCATCCCCTGGCTGGGCGGCAGTTGCGGCCGGTGTGACGCCTGTCGGGCCGGCCGTGAGAACCTCTGTGCCGAGGCGGTCTTCACTGGCGCACAGGCCGACGGCGGATATGCCGACTACATCAATGCCGATAGCCGCTATTGCTTCCGGATTCCCGACTTCTATTCCGATGCAGAAGCCGCACCGCTGATGTGTGCCGGTCTCATCGGCTATCGGGCGCTGTCAAAGGCCGGAACGGGCGGACGTCTTGGCCTCTATGGCTTCGGCGCGGCCGGCCACATCGTGATCCAGGTGGCCCGGCACCAGGGCCGGGAAGTCTTCGCGTTCTGCCGCCCCGGCGACGATGCCGCGATGTCTTTCGCGCGGGAACTCGGCGCGCAATGGGCCGGACCTTCGGATCGGCCGGGGCCGGCACTGCTCGATGCCGCGATCATCTTCGCCCCGGTCGGTAGCCTTGTGCCGCAAGCGCTGCGTGCGGTCCGGCCAGGCGGCCGTGTGGTCTGCGCCGGAATCCATATGAGCGATATTCCCGCCATGCCTTACGCCCTGCTCTGGGGAGAGCGGGAGATCGTCTCGGTGGCCAACCTGACACGGGCGGACGGCGAAGCCTTCCTCGCACTCGCTCCGCAGATCCCGATCCGCACCCAGACGACGCTCTATCCGCTGGCTGCCGCCAACCAGGCGCTGGAAGATCTGCGGGCCGGCAAGCTGAACGGTGCGGCGGTGCTCGACGTCGCCTCCTGATCTATTCGAGTGCGATCAATTCTCGCTTGAACGGAACTTCACCGTTGTTCGGGATCGCATCCATCTCCCGCGCACTGCGATGGCCGGAATAGACCGCGGCGGCGATGGTCGACGGCGCAAGACAGTCGCCGATCCGGGTGAGCGATGTGATCCCAGCTTCGGAGAGGCGCGCCGGATCGGCGCTCAGTTCCTGATAGAGTCCGTCGTTCGGCAGGCGCATGGTCACCAGTAGCAGTGATGCGCAGGGCAGGCGGCGCTCGCGCCCGCTGGCGATATGCTCGATATCGACCTCGCCTTTGGCGGCGCGCGAAACGCTGTGCTTTTCCAGGATGGTGACGCCGATCCGGTGCAGGCGTTCCTCGATCCAGCCCTGCTCCAGCGTGTTCTGTGTCCAGGTCGAGACATCGGATGCCGGGGTCACCAGGGTCACCTCCAGCCCGCGCATCCTGAGCTGCTCGGCCAGTACGCCACCCATATAATAGAGATCGTCGTCATAGATCACGACTGGCCCTTGGATCTCCGCCCCGGAGAACACGTCTTCGGGCGTCAGCACGGTCATTTCCGCAAGGCCGGCGATCGGCTCTGCACGCCAGCGGCCGATGCCATCGCGGCGCCAGGTGCCGCCGGTCGCGACGATGACCTTGGGGTATCCATAGTCGAGGACATCCGCCGCGGAAAGCCGGCTCTCGAGATAGACCTCGACATTCGACATGCGCTGGATCTGTTGCACCCGATAATCGCGCACCCGGCCCCAGGTCGCGAGACCGGGCAGTCGGCTTTCGTCATGCACCCGGCCGCCGAGCACATCGCGCGCCTCGGCCAGCGTCACTTCATATCCGCGGGCACCGAGCGCGCGGGCGCATTCCAGGCCGGCAGGGCCAGCGCCGACCACCAACACGCGGTCGGCCGACGCCCTCGCCGGGATGATCTCAGGATGCCAATCCTTGCGCCATTCCTCGCCGATGGTCGGGTTCTGGGTGCAGCGCATCGGGACCATGGTGAAGTCGGATGAGACGCACATGTTGCAGCCGATGCATTCGCGGATGTCGTCGATCCGGCCCTCTTCGATCTTCTTCGGCAGAAAGGGATCGGCGATCGAGGGCCGCGCGGCGCCGATGAAATCGATGATGCCGCGCCGGATCTGCGACACCATCGTGTCGGGCGAGGTGAAACGGCCGACGCCGACCACGGGCTTGGTCGTGACCTTCTTCACCCAGTTGATGAAGGTCTCCTGCGAGCCTTCCGGTCCGAAGCGCGACGGCATGGAATCGCGCTGCCAGCCGCGGATATTGACGTCCCAGAGATCGGGGATCTCGGCCAATGCCTCGACAATCTGGCGCGATTCCTCCATGTCCGGTTCGCCGTCCGGCCCGATCTGCTCGTCGACCACATAGCGCAGCGCCACCGCGCAGGTGTCGCCGACCGCCGCGTGGGCGTCTTCGAGCACCTCGCGCAGCAGCCGCATTCGGTTCTCGAGACTCCCGCCGTACTCGTCGCTGCGGCGGTTGCGCTTGCGGGACAGGAAGTCGCCGTTCAAGGAGCTGCCGCCGTGGCAATAGATGGTGATCACATCGAAACCGGCGCGCTTCGAGCGCAAGGCGGCCTCGCGGTGCCAGCGACGATAGTTGCGGATATCCGTGCGGTCCATGGCGCGCGCCTGCACCGGATAATCGCCGGCCCAGACCGGCGTATGATCGACCGCAATGGGCACTTCGCGGCTGTAAAGGCAGGCATCGCGCGGGCCGGTATGCGAAAGCTCGATCCCCGCCAGCGCGCCATGGCGATGCACGCCCTCGTTCATCCGGGCGAAGACCGGGATGTCGCGGTCATCCCAAAGACGGCCTTCGACCAACGGGGACATGTCGCCCGAGGGATGGATGTCGGTTTCTTCGGTGCAGATCACGGCCCAGCCGCCTTCCGCCTTCATCCGGCGCATGGCGGCCATGGAGCTCGGGAAGCTCATGCCCATGCCGTTGCAATGCGGCACCTGGAAGAATCGGTTCTTCGCCGTGACCGGTCCCAACCGGACCGGCTCGAACAGGACGTCGTAACGCGGATCGCGTGGCATCTTTCCCCCGAATGCGCGGCTTGGCGCTGGCAGTTTTAATCGTCCGCAATCTCTAGGCTGGGGCTGCGCGGGTCAAGACCACGCAGAGATCTGGCGCCGATCGCGGAATGAATCCCCTCCTGGATCGTTCTTTCGCTGGAAAGCTGCCGCGATTTGAGACTGATCCCATGCCGAGGTCGTCGGGCGGCTGATGCGCCGGGTGGAAAGATCTTGCGATTGCTGTGGACGATAGCCGCTGGTTTCCTGCTTGCCGGACTGATTGGCATTGCGCCCGCTGCGGCGCAATCCGAGCCCGGGGCCGTCGCTCAGGCGGGGCCGAGCGTGGCCGATATCGTCATCGACGAGGCCGCGCGGCGCGTCCTCCACGACTACTATGCCCGCAACGCCAATGCCTGGGTGGTTGCTAATCCGGATCAGGGTGGGGGCGGGAATAACAAAAAGCAGAAGAACAAGCACAAGAGCCTGCCGCCCGGTATCGCTAAGAAAGGCTCGCTGCCGCCGGGTATCGCCAAGCAGCTGGTGCGCAACGGCCAGCTGCCGCCGGGCCTCGAATACCACCCGCTGCCGCCCGATCTCATCTTGCAGCTGCCGCCGCTCGCACCCGACTATCGCTACGTCATCGCCGATGACCGGGTGATGCTGATCCGCGCGGCCACCAACGTCATTCTCGACGTGCTGCAGGTGCCGGCGCTTTAGCGCGGCGGCAGCAGGACATAGACCTTCCGCAGCGTCTCGGTCACGGTCCAGACCGTGTGTTGGCCGGCATGCAGCCGCGCGACCGCGCCTGGCTCCAGGGTGATCTTGCCGCCGTCCTGAAATTCGACAGTGGCGGCACCGGAGATCACGGTCAGGATCTCGTCCGCCTCGATATCGCGCATGACACCGGGCGTCATCTCCCAGACGCCGATCACGGTCGCGCCGGACTTTTCGATCTGCACCGCGCCGGTCTTGGGTGCGCCCGCGATGCGCTGCTCCGCCGGCACGTCGCTGAGGGGAATCGGGATCTCGCGCGCTGCGAGCTTTTGCCAATCTTCGAGCATGGAACATCGTCCTTATTGTGCCGCCTCAGAGGCCGATCTGGTCGCGCGGCGGTCCGGGGAAATCGGCATAGGCCGGCAGATCGCCCGGATCGCCCAGCAGATCCCGCACCGCCCGCGCCGCCTGATCGATCGCCGAATGCGCATAGGCATAGGCGCCGGAATCCGCATTGGCGATGGCGATCCGGCCCCAGGGTTTGCGCGCTTTCACGATCGGCAGTTCTCCGTCAGGCCAGAATGCATCCCAGGGCCGCATGTATTCATAGGCATAGCCATGGGACCAACGGTTGCAGGTGATGGCTTCGATATCGCGGGCGGGATCAAAGCCGCCTTCGGCCAGGGCGCGGCCCAGCATGTCGCGGATCTCCCGCTCCATCTCCTCGAAGCTGAGCTGCATCAGAGACCGACGGCCGGCCAGCGCCTGGTCACGCGCCGAGACGCCGCGCTCGCCCGAGACCACGACCTTGGAGAGATGCAGCAGCACCGGATCGTCCGGCCCTTGCGCAAATCGGTATTCGCCCATGCTGACCGGGAAGTCGATCGAAGCGCCTTCCCAGAAACCGGAAGGCATTTCGAAACCCTCGATGCCGAGCTTCTCGAACGCCCGCCAGTTGCGGATCAGCACGTTGGTGTAAATGAGCGGCACCTTCTGCTGGTCCTGCAAAGCTGCGACCTGGTCTGCGCCGAGCTCGTCGGTGAGATAGGGGATGACGCGGTGCCAGCATGCCAGCACGACATGCCCGGCCTGCACAGTCCTGAGCTTATCGTTCTCGGCATAGGTGATGGTGACCGACTTGGCGGAAGCGGGCGCGCCGTCATGGCTCACCTTCACCACCGACGCATTGAGGCGGAGACGGACCGGGTCGCCCGCCACGTCGAGCTTGTCATAGAGCGCCGAAGCCGTAGCCAGACTCTCCATGCCTGAGCCGGGGAGAGCGGCCGGGATCATCGCCCGCACCAGCGCACGGGCGATGCCGGCATTGCCGTCGGGGAAGTGATAGATGTAGTCGTCGGGATCGGTGAGCGCGAGGCGGCCGCTCGGGCTCATGGTCTTGTAGGGCTTGTCGCCGAGATCCATGCCGTCGAACCCGGGGTTCCAGTTGCCCCAGGCATCGGCCGCCGTGGTGCCGTCGATGCCGACACCGAAATAGGCCTGGGTCGAGGTCTGGAAGTAGGTGACGAGCTGCGGATCATAGCCGCAGATCTCGGTCAGGAATTTCTCGTAAGTCGTTTCCGACAGAATCTTCAGCTTCTCTTCCCGCGACTTGCCTTCGAGATAATCGCGGGGCGCATCGATGAGCTCGATCAGGTCGTGCTTCGCCCGGTCGTTGAGCGGCGTGTGCGGCACCCAGTCCGCCGCCTTGTCCGTCTTCTTCACCAGCTTGTCCGCGCCGAAGATCTCTTTGCTGAAGAAGACGGCCCCACCGAGGCCGCGCTTTTCGCTCCATTCGCTGTCGTAGAAGGTCGCGAACTTCTCGGTCTCGATGCCGACGTCCTTCAACAGGGTCTTCACCGCGGGCGTGAAATAGCTCGGGGTCTGCAACGATTGCGACCCGCCATAGCCGATCAGCTTCTGGCCGCTGCTGCTGGTGAACTCGTTTCGTCTTGCATGGCCGCCGAAATCGTCATGATTCTCCAGGATGAGGACCTTGGCCTTGCCGCCGGCCTGCTGCCGGTAGAGCAAGGCCGCGGCAAGGCCGCTGATGCCGCCGCCCACCACCACGAGATCATAGGACTCGCCGCTTGCCTCCGGCGCGCCGGCATTCTTCCAGAAGGTCCCGTCGCGCACCGCATGCATGACATTCATGGCGCCGGCGTTGTGCCCGCGCAACCCTGTCAAAGCCGGCGGATAGGGAGCATTGTCCGCGCGTGCGCCGCGGATCCCGAGACCACCGGCCGCCAGTGCCGCGACGCCGACCGCAACCCCGTCCAAAAAGTCGCGCCGGCTGATCTTGCGACCCATGCCCAGCGCACGATCCTTGTCCGACATCGTCATGATGGCTTCTCCCCGCATCCCGTGATTCGATGCGAGGCATCTTGGCGTAAGTCGGTTCTATCGGAAAGGAGAAGCCGGACACGCTGAAAATGGTGCCCGGCCTTCAGAGAAGGCGGTCTACGTAGCTTGGTGTGCGCCCATTTTCGCGAACCGAGTGCCCGATCATGAGCCACGACGCGAGTACGGAACACCGGACAGCCTGGCCGAGGCGCTGAAAGAGCTGGCGGCCGACACTCGACCTGTCTCGGAGATCCGGAGTTGCTGGCTGCCAATCATATCGGTATCAAGGAGCTGGGAGCTGGAGCGCACGGCCGGCCGGGCCTTGCGCGACTATTCATCCACTACGTCTGACGAAAGAGCCTGCCTGATGCCGAAGGTCACCTGGATCCTGAAGGACGGAAAAGAGATCAGCGCCGATGTGCCGGTCGGCCACAACCTGATGGAAGCGGCGGTCGCGAAGAATGTGCCGAACGTGATCGGCGAATGCGGCGGCTGCCTCTCCTGCGCCACCTGCCATGTCTATGTCGATGAGGCGTGGTACGGGAAGACCGGCAAACCCGACGACATGGAAAGCGACATGCTGGAGATCACCGTCGCCGAACGGAAGCCGACCAGCCGGCTTTCCTGCCAGATCAAGTCGACCCCTGAGCTCGACGGCCTGATCCTGCGCGTGCCCTATATCTGATGCCCCAGGTCGATGAATGAGCCGATCGTCATCGTCGGCGCCGGACAGGCCGGCGTCGCGCTGGCGGCGAAGCTCCGGGCCTTGGCCTATGCGGATCGCCTGATCCTGATCGGCGATGAGAACGTGCCGCCCTATCAGCGGCCGCCGCTCTCAAAGAAGTATGTCTCCGGCGAACTGGACGTCGAACGCCTGCTGATCCGGCCGCGCGAATGGTATGCCGAGCAGAAGATCGAGCTGCGGCTGGAGCAACGTGTAACCATGCTTTCGCCGCCTGAGCATACGCTGACGCTCTCCGATGGAACGCAACTGACTTATGCGAAGCTGGCGCTGACCAGCGGGGCACGGGCGCGCGGCCTGCCGGCGGAGATCGGCGGGACTCTGCCCGGTGTGGTGACAGTGCGCAGCCTGACGGATGCCGATGCGATCATCCCGCAGCTCAGACCGGATGCGCGGCTGGTTGTGGTCGGCGGCGGCTATATCGGACTCGAAGCCGCGGCGGTGACGGCGGCGAAGGGCCTGCCGGTGACGGTGATCGAGGCGGCGGAGCGGATCCTGCAGCGCGTCGCTGCCGCGGAGACAGCCGCGTATTTTCGCGATCTCCATCAGCGCCATGGCGTCATCATCCGCGAGGCGACCGGTCTCGAGCGGATCGAAGGCGAAGCGCGAGTCCGCGCGGTGGTGCTGAAGGATGGAACCGTATTGCCGGCCGACCTGGTGATCGTCGGCATCGGCATCCTGCCCAATGATGAACTCGCAAGCGCCGCCGGTCTCGCGATCGAAAACGGCATTGCGGTCGATGAACAGGGCCGCAGCTCCGATCCCGACATCTTCGCCGCCGGCGACTGCGCCAGCTTTCCCTGGCAGGGCGTGCGGACGCGGTTGGAATCCGTGCAGAACGCGATCGAGCAGGCCGAGCATACGGCCGCGGCGATGCTGGGTGCGGCGGACCACTACAATCCGGTGCCCTGGTTCTGGTCGGATCAATATGACGTGAAGCTGCAGATCGCCGGATTGAACCGCGGCTACGACCAGGTGGTGGTCCGCCCGGGCAAGCGGCCGGGCAGCCAGTCGGTCTGGTACTATCGGCAAGGTCGGATGATCGCGGTCGATGCGATGAACGACGCGCTGGCCTATGCTTTCGGCAAGAAGGCGCTGGAAAGCGGCAAGAGCATCACGCCGGAGCAGGCGGCGGACACGGCGGCGGACCTCAAGGCCGCGCTTGGGTAGCGTCCAGGCGATAGCGCCGCATCCAATCCGCACTTGTCTCGTCCGACAGTTTTGCGACACCGGGTCGAACCGATGCGGGATCGGGCGCCGGAACGCCCAGTGCATCACAGATCAGCGTCAAAGCTTCCGCAGGATCGCGCGAAAGGCGTTCATAGGCGATGCGCAGCGGTTCGATGCCCTGTTGATCGAACCATGAGATCCAAGCGGCATCGTATTGCTCCAGCCGCGCGACCTTGCGGGCAATCCGGTCGAAGTCGTATTCCGGATCCTTCGGCGGAGCGAGCCGTTCGATCTCGGTTCCGTCCGGCGCCACATGCCAAAGGCCGGTCTGCTCCGCTTTGACCATTGAAACCGCCTGCGAGAGCTTGTCCGCGCGCGCGAGATGAATGTACAGGATGTTGCCGAAGGCTTTTTCCAGGCGGGCTTTGTCCGATGGAAGGCCCGGGAAGACGCCGTCGATCAGGGCGCAAAGCTCCTCCAGATTCTCACGCATGAGCCGCAGGCCGAAGACCCCGGTGCCGCCTTTTCCGGCTTGGATCGCGGCCTTGAGATAGGCCGCGCCGTAATCGGCATCGCTCATCTTGTCCCGGCTCGGGACCCCCAATTGCGCCGCCCAGGCGGGATCGATGTCGCGCATGAAGAACGAGTCCGGGGCGCCGGCAACCTTGGTTGACGCCAGCAGATCGCATAGCAATGTGCTTCCGGTTCGCGGCGTGCCGCAGATGATGTATCCGTCCGTCATGGGACGCCCCCGCCGTCTGGTCTCTTGGCTCTCGGAAGGCGGGTAGCAGACAACCGTCAGGGCGTCAACGAAGCCGCATCCATCTTTCGATGGATGCGGCTTTCCATCAGCAGCCTTGCGCGTCCGCCGCGGTCTGGAACATGTTCGACATCTCCATGTAGGGGCCGGGATCATCGCCGGACGCCTGGGCCTGGACCGCGAGCAACGCCATATGCGCCGCGGCATTGATCAGCGAGAAGCAGGTGACGGCGGCGCGGGCACCCGGTGCTTCCGGAAATTTCTGGCCGCTCATCGATTCGTAGTTCTCCTTGATGCGGCGCAGCTTAGTCTTGGCTTCGTCGACCTTCTTGTCGGTCATGGCAAGTCTCCTTTTCAGGGGGCAGGTTCAGAACAGATCGCGTCTTATGCCGCTTCAGGAGCGGGTCGGATCGGTGCGGCGGCCGGTGCGAGGCTGCGCCGCTTCGCGGCGGTCAGCGCAATGACCGCGACGCAGCAGGCCGCGTTCAGCAGGTTCAGCAAGGCCAGCGTCGGATCATGCAGGTTGACCAAGGCGTAGAATCCCGTGGTCGCATTCGCCGCGGTCCACAGCGCCCAGGTCGCATAGGAAATTGCCGAAGCGCCGTTCGCATCGCGCGCGACGCGCAAGATTTGCGGCAAGTAGGAGACGATCCGAAGGGCGTTGAAGGTCGTGAAGAGCGTGTAGGTCACATCTGCGACGGTCATGTCGATCACCCGAATCCACGGTCTCAATCGGAAAGCGGCGGCAGCAGGCAGGCGACCGCAGGGCCGCAATCAAGCAGAGCGCCGACGGCCGCACATCCATCAAACGATGGATGTGCGACTCAGTTCTGGCCGGCCTCGCCTTGCAGAGTGCTGAAATCCAGTCGCGGCAGCGCGTGCAGCAGCCGGACGAGGTCGGACTGGCGCCGGGTGTGCGTCTTCTGGAAAATGGTATGCAGCTGCGAGGCCAGCGTGGCGCGCGAGACGCCGAGGCTGCCGGCGAGGTCCGCGAGCGTGTCGCCGCGGGCAAGATGATGCGCGAGACGCGCCTCCGCAGCTGTGAAGCGGAAGAGCTGCGCGAGCATCGCGGGAGAGAGATCGAAGCTGCGCGCCGTGTCGGTCAGCAGCAGAAGCGCCGCCGGCTGCCGTCCCAATGTCCAGCGCTCGGGATGCGTGAGCGGAAGGCAATGAACCGTCAACGGCCAGAGATGCGCCGTCCGTTCGATCGAGATGGTGCTGCCCTGGCGCGGCGCTTCGCCATCCGTGCCGCTCGCCACGGCGATCGACCGGCGCATCAAGGCATTGTCATCCTGGCGTTCGCAGGTGAGCCGTGCACGAATGACGGAAAGACCAGAGCCGCGATCCTGGAAGAGGGCGTCCGCAGCCTTGTTGCTGTAGGTCACGGTGCCATCCGCGGTCACGAGAACCAGCGCATCGCGGAACTTGTCAAGGATGTCGAGCACCAGGTCCGCCTGGCGCAGCGACTGGTCGAGCCGCCGGTTCATATCCACAGCGCGCTGGAGGTGGGGCACCAGCCGCTTCAGGAAGTCGAGCTCCGGATCGTCGAAGGCTTCGCTGCGGATCGGACGCGCGACCACCGCAACGGCGGACATGTCCGTGCGCTTGACCAGCGGCAGGACGACGCAATCGGCGGTGTCGTGGCGTGTCGCCCATTCATTGGCGAACGGGTCGCGGCGGCGTCGGTCCGGCGGCATCACGTGCCGATCGTGGATGATGTCTCCGGGCGCGGTCCCCGCCAGCAGGCCCCAGACGTAACTTTTATCGGCATATTCCTTAGCGAAACTCTGCACCGCCATCGGGTCGTAGCCGGTGATCGAGAAGAACTGCGGCGTGCCGGCGGCACTGATGCCGAGGAGAGTGCCGTGCCCGCCGACGGCGGCCGCGATCCGCTCCATGGCGGCCGGCCATCGCTCCTGGTCGACGGCAGCCGCATAGATCGCCTCGACAGCCTCGCTGAAGGCCTCCGTCATCGGAACACCGCTGTTGCCATGAAAAAGAAAGGAGGCGCGCCTGTCTTTTGTCGGACTTATGCGGGGTATCCTACGCAGGATGGCGAAAGCTGTCCACGAATGGGCGATCCAGCCGGGACTGCGACAGCGCGTTTCCGGTGCAACTGTGGTGGTCATCACCTACGTGGCGCGCATGCAACGTGGCACCGCAAAGAGTGTCGCCTCGGCAACGGTTGATGCGCAAGCGGGTGTGGCAGCCGCTGGCAAGGATGGATCGAGGCGTCACCTTCCTGACGACTCCAGTCGCAGGCTTGCGTCGGGTCTAGCGCCCGGTGCCGGTCGGGCGGAACGTCTGCACCGGCAGCGATGCGCGGTCGTTGCGCGCGAGGCAGCGCGTCTTCGGCATGGTGACTGTGACGGTGGTGCCACGGCCTTCGACGCTGGCGATCGAAACCTGGCCGTCATGCAGCTCAATGAGCCGCTTGGAGATCGCGAGGCCGAGCCCGGTGCCCTGCGGCTTCTGCACCCGCGGCGACTGCGCCTGATGAAACGGGCGGAACAGATTGATCAATTCGGCTTCCGGGATGCCGATGCCGGTATCGGAGACGCTGACCTGCATGCCGCCTTCCGCGGTGCGCCCGGCCGCGACCAGAACCGTGCCGGTGCCGGGCGTGAACTTGATCGCGTTGGAGAGCAGGTTGAGCAGAACCTGCTTCACCATGCGTTCGTCGGCATGGAGGAGCGGCAGGTCAGCGTCGATGCTCTGGATGATCTTGATGCCGACTTCCTGGGCGCGCTGGCGCACCAGCTTGATGCAGCCGGAGATCATCTGGACGACGTCGATATCGGTCGGCTGGACCACCGCCTTGTTGGCCTCGAGCTTCGACATGTCGAGGATGTCGCTGATCAGATCGAGGAGCAGGATGGCGCTGTCGTAGATGTCGCCGGCGTACTCTGCCGTCTTCGTGGGCGAAGCTTCGAACATCCGGTCGCGGATCACCTGGGAAAAGCCGATGATCGCGTTCAAGGGTGTGCGGAGCTCGTGGCTCATATTGGCGAGGAACATCGACTTCGCGACATTCGCTTCCTGAGCGCGGTTGCGCGCCTCGATCAGCTCCTGCTCGAAGCGACGCTGGTCGGTGATGTCGAAGCCGATGCAGACCACCAGCATGACGCCGCCATTGCCGTCGTCCAATGCCACGTTCGACCATTTCATCAGCCGCCGCTCGCCCGACTTGCTGATCCAATGGTTGGTGTTCGGCTTGGGAAAATCCGCGAGCTTCGGCTTGTCGAGGAAGCCTGCGACGCTTGTATAGTCCTCGGGCGGAATGATCCGCTTCCAGTTTTCAGGATTGCGGAGCTCGGCCTCGCTGAAGCCGGAGAGCCGCTGCGCGCAGCGATTGGCGCGGATCAGCTGGCCATGGCCGTTATAGACGGTGATCGCCGCATCGACCGAATCGAGGACCAGGCTGACGATCGCATTCTGCGCTAAGGGCGAGGCGCGGTCCCGCCTCAGGCGCTGCGCCGCTAAAACGCCCAGCCCGCCGGCCAGGACACCTGCCATCAATGCGCCAAATACCAGCATTGTCCTCACGCCGTTCGTGCGGCGAACGCCAACCGGCGTCATCTTTCTGCCTCGAAACGCGATCCTTCGGCCAAAGCCCTGAAGGATTGGTTAAAATTGAGGGGAATCGCCGGTTTGCGAACATCGGGGTGTGAGAGCACCCTTACGGAATCCTTATGCCGCGCGGTGCAGTTCCGCATGGAAGCCCAACGGGCCTCCGAACCAGATTGTGCGGCATCTCCTGGATCCGCCCCGGGCCTTCGAACCGCGGGCGCAGCCGCCAGGGGGAAGGATCATGCTGGATGTAATTCTGGATTGCTTCGGTGCACTGCTCCTGTTCGGACAGGCTGCCTTGTTTCTGGCCAAAGGCCAGATCGAGGCGCTGCCGAATCAATAAGCAGCGTCGCCTGGTCGTGCGACGCCCCGGTCTTTGCCGGGCTGCATTTGCGCTGCGCCCGCCCGCGATCCGGCTCCCGCGACCGATCGGAATGATACGCGCTGCAACGGCAGCAAGGAGACGATACCGATGTTTGACCTCGCCATGATCGCGCTGACCTTTGCGTCTTTCGCGATCCTCATTCTCTACACCCATGCCTGCGACCGGATGTGAGGAAGCCATGACTCTCGATCTCATCCTCGGCGCCGCCGTCTCGCTCGGCCTGCTCGCCTATCTCGTCTACGCCCTGATCCGCCCCGAGCGGTTCTAGCGCCGCGATCGCAAGGAGCCCTTGATCATGACATTCAACGGATGGATCCAGATTGCGATCTACTGCGCGCTGATCCTGGTCTGCGTGAAGCCGCTGGGCCTCTATATGTCCCGCGTCTTCAACGGCGAACGCACCTTCATGACGCCGGTGCTGCGGCCGCTGGAGCGCGGCATCTATGCCGTCAGCGGCGTCGATGAATCGCGGGAGCAGCACTGGATCCGCTACACGGTGGGCATGCTGCTGTTCAGCGTGGCGAGCCTCCTCTTCGTCTACGGGCTGCAGCGGCTGCAGGCGGTGATTCCCTGGCTGAACCCGGCCGGCATGGCGGCGGTGTCGCCGGACAGCTCGTTCAACACGGCGGTCAGCTTTGCCACCAACACCAACTGGCAGGGCTACGGCGGCGAGACGACCATGAGCTATCTGACGCAGATAGCCGGCCTCACCGTGCAGAACTTCGTCTCGGCCGCGGTCGGTATTGCGCTGGCGATCGCGCTCATCCGCGGTTTCGCCCGTCGCTCGGCCAACACGGTCGGCAACTTCTGGGTCGATCTCACCCGCGGCACGCTCTACATCCTGCTGCCGATGTCGGTCGTGGTCTGCCTGGCGCTGGTGGCGCTCGGCGTGCCGCAGACCTTCGGCACCTATGTCGACGCGACCACGCTCGAGGGCGGCAAGCAGGTGATCGCGGTCGGCCCCGCGGCTTCGCAGATCGCGATCAAGCAGCTCGGCACCAATGGCGGCGGCTTCTTCAATGCAAACTCGGCGCATCCGCTGGAGAATCCCGGCGCGCTCTCGAACTTGATCGAGATGTGGTCGATCCTGGTGATCAGTGCTGCGCTCACCTACACCTTCGGCCACATGGTGAAGAACACGCGCCAGGGCTGGGCGGTCTTCGCGGTGATGGGGGTGCTATTCCTGGGCGGCCTGACCGCGACCTACTGGGCGGAATCCCAAGGCAACCCGATGCTTGACTCGATGGGTCTCGACCAGGCGCCGAGTGCGTTGCAATCCGGCGGTAACATGGAGGGCAAGGAGGTCCGCTACGGCATCGCCAACTCGACGATCTGGGCAACCGCCACCACCGATGCGTCCAACGGATCGGTCAACTCCATGCATGACAGCTATACGCCGCTCGGCGGACTCATCCCCATGCTCAACATCCAGCTCGGCGAGATCATCTTCGGCGGCGTCGGCTCCGGTCTTTACGGCATGCTGCTGTTCGCCATCGTCGCGGTCTTCGTGGCCGGCCTGATGGTCGGGCGCACGCCGGAATATCTCGGCAAGAAGATCGAGGCGCGCGAAGTCAAGATGTCGATGCTGGCGATCCTGGTTCTGCCGGCCTCGATCCTCGGCTTCACCGCCTTGGCTGTCGTCATTCCGCAGGGCCTCTCCAGCCTCAACAATGCCGGGCCGCACGGCTTCAGCGAGATACTGTACGCCTTCACATCCGGCACTGGAAACAACGGCAGTGCCTTCGCCGGGCTCAATGCCAACACGCCATTCTATAACGTCGCTATCGGACTCTCGATGCTGATCGGACGCTTCGCGGTGATCGTGCCGGCGATGGCGGTCGCGGGTTCGTTGGCGGCGAAGAAGATCGTTCCGCCTTCGGCCGGCACCTTTCCGACCACGGGCGCGCTCTGGGTCGGCCTGCTGATCGGCGTGATCCTGATCGTCGGCGGCCTGACCTACTTCCCGGCGCTCGCCCTCGGCCCCGTGGTCGAGCACCTCGCGATGAACGCCGGAAACCTGTTCTAAGGATGCGAGACCAATCATGACCATCAGCTCCACATTGGGCAGCAAGACGCGCAAACGGATGCCGGTTGCCACGCTGACCGACCCGAAGATCCTGGTGCCGGCGATCGGTGCCTCCTTCCGCAAGCTCGACCCCCGGGTCATGATGCGGAATCCGGTGATGTTCGTGGTTGAGGTGGTGGCCGCGTTGACCACCATCCTCTTCATCCGCGACGTCGTCACCGGCGCCGGCAATCTCGGCTTCTCGTTCCAGATCAACCTCTGGCTCTGGTTCACCGTGCTGTTCGCGAACTTCGCCGAGGCCGTCGCCGAAGGTCGCGGCAAGGCTCAGGCCGCGACCTTGCGCAAGACCAAGACCGAGACCATGGCGAAGCTGCTCGCCAGCGGCGCCGGCGGCAACTGGCAGCAGGTGCCGGCAACTTCGCTGAAGGTCGGCGACGTCGTGCTGGTCGAGGCCGGCGATATGATTCCGAGCGACGGCGAGGTCATCGAAGGCGTGGCCTCGGTCAACGAGGCGGCGATCACCGGCGAATCGGCACCGGTGATCCGCGAATCCGGCGGCGACCGCTCGGCGGTCACCGGCGGCACCCAGGTGATCTCCGACCAGATCAAGGTCCGGATCACCGCGGCCCCGGGCTCGACCTTCCTCGACCGCATGATCGCCCTCGTCGAGGGCGCCGCGCGGCAGAAGACGCCGAATGAGATCGCACTCAATATCCTGCTGGCCGGCATGACTATCATCTTCGTCTTCGCCGTGGTCACCATTCCGAGCTTCGCCGCCTATGCCGGCGGCAGCATTCCGGTCCTGGTTCTGGTCGCATTGTTCGTGACCCTGATCCCGACCACGATCGGCGCGCTCTTGTCGGCGATCGGCATTGCCGGCATGGACCGGCTGGTGCGCTTCAACGTGCTCGCCATGTCCGGCCGCGCGGTCGAAGCGGCGGGCGATGTCGACACGCTGCTTCTGGACAAGACCGGCACCATCACGCTTGGCAACCGCCAGGCGACCGAGTTCGTGCCCGTGCAGGGTGTCGGCGAGCGCGAGGTGGCCGAGGCGGCGCTGCTGGCCTCGCTCTCGGACGAGACGCCGGAGGGCCGTTCGATCGTTGCGCTCGCCGGCGAGAAGTACGGCATCCGCCAGCAGAACCTCACCGGCGCTGTGTTCGTACCCTTTACCGCGCAGACCCGCATCAGCGGCGTCGATAGCGGCGGCGCCACGATCCGCAAGGGCGCGGTCGATGCCGTGCTCGCCCATGTCCACGCGACCGGCAGCGACCCGGTCGCGCGTGAGATCAGCGCCGCGGCCGAGCGGATCGGCAAGGCCGGCGGCACACCGCTTGCGGTCGCGAAGAACGGCAAGCTCCTGGGCGTCATCCATCTGAAGGACATCGTCAAGGGCGGCATCCATGAGCGCTTCGCCGCCTTGCGGGCCATGGGCATCCGCACCGTGATGATCACCGGCGACAACCCGCTGACCGCCGCGGCGATCGCCGCCGAATCCGGCGTGGACGACTTCCTCGCCCAGGCGACGCCGGAAGCGAAGCTGAAGCTGATCCGCGACGAGCAGGCCCAGGGCAAGCTGATCGCCATGTGTGGCGACGGCACCAACGACGCGCCGGCGCTCGCGCAAGCCGATGTCGGTGTGGCGATGAACACCGGCACCATGGCGGCGCGCGAAGCCGGCAACATGATCGATCTCGACAGCGATCCCACGAAGCTGATCGAGATCGTCGAGATCGGCAAGCAGCTGCTGATGACGCGCGGCGCCCTGACCACGTTCTCGATCGCCAACGATGTCGCCAAGTACTTCGCGATCATCCCGGCGATGTTCCTGGTGGTGTATCCTCAGCTCCAGGCGCTCAACATCATGCATCTGGCGACGCCGCAGAGCGCCATTCTCTCGGCGATCATCTTCAACGCGCTCATCATTGTCGCGCTGATCCCGCTCTCGCTCCGCGGTGTCGCCTATCGCGCCGTCGGCGCGGCGAGCGCGCTGCGGCGCAACTTGCTGATCTACGGCCTTGGCGGACTGGTCGTGCCCTTCATCGGCATCAAGCTGATCGACATGATCGTCACCGCCATCGGGCTCGCTTGAGGAGAGGACAATGAATCAGATTCGCCCCGCCATCTTGATGCTGGTGATCATGACCCTGCTGACCGGCTTTGCCTATCCGCTCGCGATGACCGGGATCGCCCAGGTCGCGTTCCCCCGCCAGGCCAATGGCAGCCTGATCGAGCGAAACGGCACGGTCGTCGGCTCCACCCTGATCGGCCAGAACTTCGCTTCGGAGAAGTACTTCCACGGCCGTCCGTCCGCCACCTCCGACGCTTACAACGCGGCGGCCTCGTCCGGTTCGAATCTGGGGCCGACCTCGCAGAAGCTCGTGGAACGGATCAAGGGCGATCTCGAGAAGCTCAAGGCCGAGAACCCGTCGGTCCCGGTGCCGGCGGACCTCGTGACCGCTTCCGCCAGCGGCCTCGATCCGGACGTGACGCCGGCCGGTGCCCTGTTCCAGGTGCCGCGCGTGGCGAAGGCGCGCAACCTGCCCGAGGACAAGATCCGTCAGCTGGTGGCTGACAACACCACCGGCCGGTTCCTCGGCATTATCGGCGAACCCCGTGTGAACGTGCTGCAGCTCAACTTGGCGCTGGATGCCCTAGCGGCTGCGCAATGAGGCAAGTTCGCATCGCGCCTGCGGCACGATGGCTCGCCAATGAGAAGATCGTCTAGAATGGCGCGATGACCGACGATCAGGAGCCATTGCGTCCCGAACCGGAGGCTCTGCTGCTTGAAGCCGGCCGCGGCAATCGCGGCCGGCTCAAGATCTATCTCGGCATGGCTCCGGGCGTCGGCAAGACCTACGCCATGCTGGAAGGCGCCCGCGCCGCGAAAGCCGCCGGACGCGATGTTGTGGTCGGCGTGGTCGAGACCCATGGCCGGGCCGAGACCGCGGCCTTGTTGCAGGGCCATGAGGTGATCCCGCGGCGCTCCATCGCCCATCGCGGCCACACCTTGCAGGAGTTCGACCTCGCCGGCGTGCTGGCGCGCAAGCCGGCACTGGTGCTGGTCGATGAGCTGGCGCATACCAATGCGCCGGAGAGCCTGCATCCGAAGCGCTGGCAGGATGTGAAAGAGCTGCTGTTCGCCGGGATCGACGTCTATTCGACCCTCAACATCCAGCACATCGAGAGCCTGAACGACGTCGTCGCGCGGATCACCGGCGTCCGCGTGCGCGAGACCGTGCCGGACAAGATCCTCGAAGAGGCCGACGAGGTCGAGCTCGTGGATCTGACGCCGACCGAGCTGGTCGAGCGGTTGCATCAGGGCAAGGTCTATGCGCCGGAGCTCGCCGGGCGCGCGCTGGAGAAGTTCTTCAATCCCGGCAATCTCGCCGCCTTGCGCGAGCTCGCCCTGCGCCGCACCGCCGACCGGGTGGACGACCAGGTGGTCGGCTATATGCGCGCCCATGGCATCGAGGGGCCCTGGCCGGTCAATGAGCGGATCCTGGTCTGCATTGGCCGCGATCCCAACAGCGGCCTCGCGGTGCGCGCGGCCCGGCGGCTCGCCGATCAGCTGCAGGCGCCGTGGGTGGCTCTCCACATCGAGCGGCCGAACGCGGCCCTGCCGCAGAGCGATGAAAGCGATCCGGCCGAAGCCGCGTTGCGGGCGGCGATGGATCTCGGCGCCCGGGTCGAGCGCGTGGTGGGGCGCGACCTGCCGGCGGAGATCCTGCGCTTCGCCAAGCGCAACAACATCACCCAGATCGTGATCAGCCGCTCGCGCTCGAGCTGGCTCAAGGAAGTCCTCCGGCGCTCGCTGCCGCACGAACTGGTGCGGCGGGCGAACGGCATCGCGGTGCATGTGTTGACCGCGAACCCGGTGCGGCAGAATCGCTGGCGCTGGCCGCGTCTGCCGCGCAGTTGGCTCCCTTGGGCGGCGAGCCTCGGCGGCGTCGCGATCGCGGTGGCCGCGGGCAAGACCATTCCCGACCTACACCGGCCGGGCAACATGTCCACGCTCCTGATGGCGGTGGTCGTGTTCTCGGCGATCATGTTCGGGCGTACGGTCGCGACCATCACCTCGGTCGTCGCCTTCCTGGCCTACAATTTCTTCTTTCTCGATCCGCTGCTCGATTTCCATGTCGCGCACGTGGTGGATCTGGTCACGCTGCTGATCTTCCTGATCGTCGCGATCGCCATCGGCTCGCTGGCGGGCACCGTGCGCGAGCAGGCGGAGGCGGCGCAGGACCGGATCAAGGCAATGCGGGCGCTCTATGACTTCGCCAGCCGCCTGGGCGCCACGTTCCGGCGCGACGATCTGGTCCATGCGGTCGCGATCCATGCCAACCGCGTCGCCGACCGCCAGGCCATGGTGCTGCTCGCCGATGAAGATGAACTGGTCATCAGCCATGCCTGGCCGCCGGAGGACACGCTGGAGCCCTCGGGTTGGGCGGCGGCGCGCTGGGCCCGCGAGCATGCGGAGCCCGCCGGGTTTGGCACCGACACTTTGCCCACCGCCGACTGGCATTTCCGCCCGATCCGCACCAAGAACTCGGTCGTCGGCGTGGTCGGGGTCCGCCGCAAGGGCGAGGAGCGCGCCCCGACCGGCGAGATGCTGCGCACGCTCGATGCCGTGCTCGACCAGGCCGCAGTTGCGATCGAACGCATCGACTATGCGGAGGAGGCGGCCAAGGTCGAAGCGCTCGACGCCACCGACCGGTTGCGCGGCGCGCTGCTCTCCTCGGTCTCGCATGACTTGCGCACGCCGCTGACCTCGATCCTGGGCTCGGTCACCACGCTGCGGCAGCAAGGGGATCAACTGACCGAGGGCGGACGAAAGGAGCTGCTGGCGACGATCGAGGAGGAGGCGGACCGGCTCGACCGCTTCGTCGCCGATCTGCTGAATATGACCCGGCTGGAATCCGGCGCGCTGGAGACCAAGGCCGACTGGATCGATATCGCCGATCTCATCGATTCGGCGATTCGCCGGATCGCACGCCGGCCGAATGCCGGACTGGTCAGCCGGAACGTGGCGCGCGACCTGCCGCTGATCCGTTCGGATTTCGTGCTGCTGGAGAACGTGCTGATGAACCTCATCGACAATGCGCTGAAGCATGCCGAGGGCGCGACGCGGATCGAGGTGGCGGCGCGGCGGCGCGATGCGCGGGTCGAGCTTTCGGTCAACGATGACGGAAGCGGCATCGACGCGGAAGACCTGCCGCATCTCTTCGACAAGTTCTATCGCGCCGGCCAGGCGGATCCCAAGCGGGCGGATGCCGGCAGCGCCGGCGCCGGACTCGGGCTTTCGATCTGCAAAGGGCTGGTCGAGGCAATGGGTGGTGCCATCGCCGTCACCAGCCCGACCGAGATCGGCCGGGGTGCGCGTTTCACCGTGACCTTCGGCGTGCCGCCGCAGCCGGTTTCCACGATGCCGATCGAGGCCGGGGTCGAATCATGACGGATACGGCCCGCGTTCTCGTGGTGGATGACGAGCCGCAGATCCTGCGCTTCCTGCGCGCCAGTCTCGGCGCCAGCGGCTTCGAGGTGATCGAGGCCGAGACCGGCGCCGAGGCGCTGAAGCGCGCCGCGGCGGATGCGCCCGAGATCGTGGTGCTCGACCTCGGCCTGCCGGACATGGACGGCAAGGACGTGATCCGCGCCTTGCGCGACTGGTCGGAGATTCCGATCATTGTGCTCTCGGCACGTGCCCGCGAAGCGGAGAAGATCGAGGCGCTGGATCTCGGCGCCGACGATTACGTCAACAAGCCGTTCGGCATCGGCGAGCTGCTGGCGCGGCTGCGCGCGGCCTTGCGCCACCGCCTGCGCCAGCAGGGTGCGACGCCGGTGGTGAAGGCCGGCGATCTCAAGATCGACATCGCGCGGCACAAGGTGATGCGTGGCGAGGCGGAGATCCACCTGACGCCGAAGGAGTTCGACCTGCTGCGCCTGCTGGCACAGAATGCCGGCAAGGTGGTGACGCATCGGCAATTGCTGCAGGCGGTCTGGGGCCCAGCGCATCTCGAGGACACGGCCTATCTCCGCGTCTTCATCGGCCAGGTCCGGCGCAAGATCGACGCCGACGGCGGCGCCCCATCGCTGATCGAGAACGCGGCGGGCGTCGGCTATCGCCTGCGCGACGACGGCTAGGCTGAAGCCGCCGGACACCCTTACGGCTTCCATCGTCCAAAACGGCATAAGCCATTGGGACTGAACGCATGTCCGGTTTATGACCGGGAGCCGATTCTTGATTCTGTAAACGTCGGGTCAACGTTGCGCTGTCCCGCCGCTTGATCGAAGCAATGTTTTTCCTGTCCGGGTCGGGTCCGGGTTGCCGGTCGGCAACCCCACGGTCTCGCGGGTGGATTCACCATTTCAAACAGCAGTGCCTGCGTGCTTGCGGCTTCGTTCGAGCTTGGCCGGATAGGAAAGCGGATCATACCATGAACAGCGCCGCGTGTCGCCGTGAGACACGCTAGTCTTTCAGTGCGACGCCCCAGTCGATCGGGTCGGGCTGCGGCCCCAGCGGGCCATAGTCCTCGATCGAGATGCATTGGCGGATCTCGCCGCCGACTTTCAGCGGGAAGATCCCCATCCAGACGAGACGCGCGAGATCGCGGTCGTTGGGCCAGTGATAGGTCTCGATAACGGCGTGTCCGGTCGCGCGGCATTTTGCATAGCCACGCTGGATGCCGAGCACGACGTCGCGATACGCGGCGGTGGCGAACTCGTCGAGATAACGGCCGGTGATGTTCAAGCCGGTCATTTCATCAACCTTGGTGCCGGTCAGGCGATAGCGCACGCGAAACGGCCGATCCACGAAGTCGACAATAAGTAGGAAGGGCAGCAGGTTGATCACCGCGCCGGGCTCGAACAGGCTGCGCTCCGGCGCCACGCCGCCGCCCAGGCTGTGCCAATACTCGGCGAGCTGCCGGACGCGCTCCGGCGTGCCCTCGGGAATCCACCGGATGTTGTCGTTCATGGCACGGCCCGCGGCAGCCGAAGGGCACGGTCGGGGTCCGGCCGTGCGTCGCCATAGTTGCGCCAATAGGATTGCGCGGCATTCTCCGGTGGCTCGAAATCCCAGGCGGCGATGCGGCCCTGGGTCAGCGCGCCGTGTATTAGGCGCCGCCGCCGCTGGCTGGCCAGCACGGCTTCGCGCAGGGCGGCGAGATTCCAGCGCTGCACGACCTCGTCGCGCAAGGCGCGGCCGAGATCGCTCTCGGCGACGTTGCGGCGCTCCATGGGATCGGTGGCGAGATCGTAGAGGAAGCTGCCATCCGCTGCGGAATGGATGAACTTCCAGTTCTCGCGCCGGAGCATGATCAGAGGATGGTCGTAGCCTTCGCCCATATACTGGCCCACCACCTCGCGCCGGTTATCGGCGTCGCCGTTGAGCAACCGGAAAAGGCTGCGTCCATCGCCTTCCGCCAATCCGGTGAGCGTGGGCATGAGATCGACATGCGAGATGGGGTCGGGAACCCGGCGCGCGGCGATGCCGGGGCCGGCGAAGACCAGCGGCACGCGGATCGCACGTTCGAAGAACACCATCTTGTACCAGAGGCCGCGCTCGCCCAGCATATCGCCATGGTCGCTGGTGACGACGACCAGCGTGTCATCGGTGAGGCCGAGCAGGTCCAATCGGTCGAGCAGGCGGCCGAGCAGCGCATCGCAATAGCTCAGCATGCCGTAATAGGCGCGGCGTGCGCGCAAGGTCTGCGCGGCATCGACCGGGATCTCGCCGCGGTCATAAAGCCGGTACATGCGTTGGCCGAAGAGGTCGCGCGATGCGATCGGCTGGCCGTTGTCGTCCGGCGCGTCGATCGCCTTGCCTTCATACCAGTCCCAGAAGGCGCGCGGCGCCTGATAGGGATCGTGCGGATGCATGAAGGAGACGGTGAGGGCGAAGGGGCGTTCGTCCTGCTCGCCGCTGCGACGGTGCAGCCATTGGATCGCCTTGAAGCAGGCGTCCTCGTCA
>Ga0209257_1000430_pt1 | contig 80826 bp, 85 predicted proteins | sample AraplaCvi_mCL_r2_FD_184277 | JGI IMG/M metagenome (GOLD analysis project Ga0209257, IMG submission 184277) | Arabidopsis root microbial communities from North Carolina, USA - plate scrape MF_Cvi_mCL_r2 (SPAdes) (version 2) | ecosystem: Host-associated > Plants > Roots > Endosphere | place: USA...
CGGGTCAAGGGCGGCTTCGCCGTCGCTCCGCGAGACGCCCGCAGGGCGTCCCCTTGACGCGCGCCAGCCCGTCCGGCCCTTGTTCCACCAAGCGATCCAGGGCGTCTTGTCTCCGAGCGAAGGTCGGCGACGGCGGCAAGCTCAGTGCCCGGCCGGATAGGCCCAGACAAGCGGCCCTGTCAGCGGACGCGTTTGAAGCGGACGCGGTCCTTGCCCGCGATGAGAAAGGCGTCGTAGCCGGCGTCGCCCCAGGCCTTACGCTGCACTTGGCTCGTGAAGGGATCGGTGGTGTTCGCCCACCACTGTTGGCGGGCCGCGCTCTTGGGAAGCATGGCGCCGAGGATGAGCTCGATCTCGGCGAAGGTCAGTTCGAGTTCGTCTTGACGCTGGCGACGCAGATGACCCGACAGGGGATCGTACTTGGACATCCCCTAGCATCGCCGATTGATCCGAACGCGTCTAATCCACACACGACTAGCGCGAGTGGAGAACGACCTTGAAAAGCCACGCTTCGGGGCGTTTCTGCGCCGCGAGCACTTTCCCGGATCGTCGGCCGTTGCCTGCGATCCGACCATGGAGACTCTGGTGACCGATACCTCTGACGCCCGCACGCCCAATGTCGTCGATCTCCACGTCGGAGGCCGCGTGCGCATGCGCCGCAAGATGCTTGGCGTCAGCCAGGAAACGCTCGCCGATGCGCTCGGGCTCACCTTCCAGCAGGTCCAGAAGTACGAGCGCGGCGCCAACCGCGTCAGCGCCAGCAAGCTCTACGACATCGCCAAGACGCTCCAGGTCCCGGTGTCGTTCTTCTTCGAGGGTTTGGCTGATCCGATGACCGACGAGGTCGACGAAGTTGGTGCCGCCGCCGAGCGCGTCGTCACCGAGTTCCTGAACACGCCCGAAGGCCTGGAACTGGCCGAGATGTTCCCGAAGATCGGGCGGGGCCGCGTTCGTCGCCAGGTTCTCGACCTCGTCCGCGCCATGGCCGACGATGAGAGCGCCGACAAGGCCTGAGGATCTCTCACCGGATGTTCGACGCCGAGTGCGCCTCGGCCTCGAACGCCCGCTTTCCGCCACGCCGCCAGAGCGCCAAGGTGTGCTCGGCGTCGTCGGCCCTGAGCATGGTCGCCAGGAACGTGAACGCCCCGTAGAGCGCGGTGCGATCATCGCGGGTCAGCTCGACCAGGCCGGCCTTTTGCACCAGGCCACCCAACTCGATCAGGTGGCGGGTGCGCTCGCGCCGCTTCACCACCCAGGCCCGCATATCAGTTCGGGCCTGCCGCGCCTCCAGGCGATGGCGTGCGGCCTTGGCCCGGCGCTCGGCGTCATTGCTCGCTACCAGCGCCAGGCGCAGGGGCGCTCGACCCGCCGCGAAAGAAGCCCGCGCCGCGCTTTCTCCAGCCTTCCTTGCGCGCGGCGTCGCCAGCGTCGGCCAGATGCAGCAGTCCGCCGGCCAGGGTGTCGATGTCCAGCGCGTCGGCGCCGGTGGCGATCACCAGCTCGCCGAGCTGCCTGACCTTGCGATCCTTCAGGGTCTTGGCCTTGTCTTCAAGGCTCTTTAGTTCGGCGTCGAAGTCTCGTGGTTTGCGCATCCCAAGTCTCCGGGTTTGGATGATGCGCTGATCGTAAAGCAGGGCGTCCGGGAATGCTGTAAGGTCGCCGGAACACACTGGGACGGCGCGGTCCCTCCCGAGATTCTTTCTTGGGAGGGCGCGCTTATACGTCGTGCCGACGTGCGCTCAGGAAGGTAAGTGGTCTGTCGCCATGGCGATCTACCACTTCAGCGTCAAAGTCATCAGCCGCGCCACCGGGGCCAGCGCCGTGGCCTCGGCCGCCTATCGCTCCGCCAGCCGGCTGCACGACGAGCGGCTGGATCGCGACCACGACTTCACCAACAAGAGCGGTGTCGTCCATTCCGAGATCATGTTGCCGGATGGCGCGCCCGAGCAGCTCTCCGACCGGGCCACGCTGTGGAACACCGTCGAGGCCGGCGAAAAGCGCAAGGACGCCCAGCTCTCCCGCGAGGTCGAATTCGCCATTCCGCGCGAGATGGACCAGGCGCAAGGGATCGAGCTAGCCCGCGACTTCGTCCAGCGCGAAATGGTCGATCGCGGTATGGTCGCCGACCTCAATGTGCATTGGGATATCGGCCCCGATGGCCTGGCCAAGCCCCACGCCCACGTCATGCTGTCGATGCGCGAAGTCGGCGAGGACGGCTTCGGCGCCAAGGTCCGCGACTGGAACCGCACCGAGTTTGTCGAGCACTGGCGCGAGGCCTGGGCCGATCACGTCAACGAGCGGCTGGCGCAACTCGATATCGATGCGCGGATCGATCACCGCAGCCTGGAAGACCAGGGCATCGACCTGGAGCCGCAGCACAAGATCGGGCCGGCGGCCGGCCGCATGGCCGGCGAAGGCGTCGAGACCGAGCGGCTCGAAGACCATCACCGCATCGCCCGTGAGAACGGCGACAAGATCATCGCCGATCCGCGTATCGCCCTGGACGCCATCACCCACCAGCAGGCGACCTTTACCCGCTACGACTTGGCGAAGTTCGTCCACCGCCATTCGGACGGCAAGGACCAGTTCGACCGCGCCATGAGCGCGGTGCAGGCCTCGCGCGAGATGGTGGCGCTGGGCCAGGACGGGCATGGTCAGGACCGCTTCACCAGCCGCGAGATGATCGCCGTCGAGAACCGGCTGCATCGCGCCAGCGAGGAGATGGCGCAGCGCCGGACGCACGGCGTCAGTGATCTAGAGCAGCGGCGCGCCCTGGCGCGCGCCAAGCAGCGCGGTCTCGTCCTTTCCGGGGAGCAGAAGGCGGCGTTCGAGCACGTCACCGAAGGCCGGGACCTTGGCGTCGTCGTCGGCTACGCCGGCACGGGCAAGTCGGCGCTCTTGGGCGTCGCCCGCGAGGCCTGGGAGGACGCCGGCTATCGCGTTCAGGGCCTGGCGCTGTCGGGCATCGCCGCCGAGAACCTGGAGGGCGGTTCCAGCATCGCCTCGCGCACCATCGCCAGCCTCGAACACCAATGGGCGAAAGACCGCGAGCTGCTCGACGCGCGCGACGTGCTGGTGATCGACGAGGCCGGCATGATCGGCTCGCGGCAGATGGAGCGGTTGCTCTCAGCGGCCGAGAAGGCCGGGGCCAAGGTCGTGCTGGTCGGCGATCCCGAGCAGCTCCAGGCCATCGAAGCCGGCGCGGCGTTTCGGTCGATCGCCGAGCGTCATTCCCATGTCGAGATCACGCAGGTTCGTCGGCAGCATGAGGAGTGGCAGCGCGACGCCACGCGGCATCTGGCCACCGGTCGAACGGGCGAGGCGCTGGCCGCCTACGAGGCTCGCGGCATGGTCCACGCCGCCGAGACCCGTGATCAGGCGCGTGAGGATCTGGTCGACCGCTGGGATCGCGAACGGATTGCCGAGCCAAGCAAGAGCCGGATCATCCTCACCCACACCAATGACGAGGTGCGCGAGTTGAATCTGACGGCCCGCGAGCGGCTGCGCCAGGCCGGTGCCTTGGGCGAGGATGTGGCGGTGAAGGCCGAGCGCGGCGAGCGATCGTTCGCGGTCGGCGACCGGCTGATGTTCCTGAAGAATGATCGCGGGCTGGGCGTGAAGAACGGCATGCTCGGCGAGATCGAGCAGGTCTCGCCTACACAGATGACGGTGCGGCTCGACGCTGAGCGATCGGTCGTCTTCGACCTCAAGGATTATACCCAAATCGATCACGGCTATGCGGCCACCATCCACAAGAGCCAGGGCGTCACGGTCGATCGCGCTCATGTGGTGGCGACACCGGGCATGGATCGCCACGGTGCCTATGTGGCGCTCTCGCGCCATCGCGACAGCGTGCAGATCCACTACGGCCGCGACGAGTTCGAGGATCTTGGGAAGCTGACCCGCGTCCTGTCGCGCGAGCGCGCCAAGGACATGGCCAGCGACTTCGCCGAGCGGCGCGACATCCATGTGCCGGCGTCGATGCGGGCGAAGGAGCCGCCACAGCGCCAGCGCGGGATGTTTGATGGGTTCAAGCCGGCCGGTCCGACGCATCAGCCGGCGGCGCCGGTGCGGGAGGCTGGCCAGTTCGATCAGCACCGCGCCATCGAGCGTCACGCCCGCGCCGCGGCCGATGTCATGCGGATGAACGACCGCGGCTTGCCGGTGCTGGCTCACCAGCGGCGGGCGCTCGACGATGCGCGCGACGCGATGAAGGAGGTTGGCCCGCACGCGGCCAAGGACTTGGAGCGGGTCTATGTCCGCGAGCCCGGCCTAGCCACTGAGACGGCTTCCGGCCGGACACAACGCGCCATCAGGGCCCTACAGCTTGAGGCGGAGGTGCGGGCCGATCCGCGTCTGCGGGCCGATCGCTTCGTGCAGCGCTGGCAGGGCCTGGAGCGGCAGCGCACCGCTTTGCACCGCGAGGGCGACATGACCGCCGCCGACCAGGTCAAGGATCACATGGGCGCCATGGCCAAGAGCCTGGAGCGCGACCCGCAGGTGGAGTCGTTGCTGCGTGGCCGGCGGGCCGAGTTTGGGCTGCCGGTCGAAATGGGGCGCGGCGTTGGGCGGGGGCTCATGGAATACCTCGGCATTGGCCGTGGGCGCGGGCTTGGCATCTAGGAGGCAAGACGATGGAGCGGGAAGTTGGGTCGCAAGAGCCGGCCGATGCGGCGGCGGCGTTCGAGGCGCTACGCCGGGAGGTGGCGTTGCTGAATGTCGCCGTGGCAGGCCTCGCGGCCGAGCGGACGCCCACGCCGGACTACAGCGAGACGCTGGGCGAGATCGCCAAGGGTGTGTCGGTGGCGGTGGGACGGCTCGGCAAGGTGATGACTAGTCCCGCCTTGGCCGTGAACCCGGCGGATCTGGCGCGGCAGATCGCGGCGGCGGGCGACGAGGCTAGGCGCCAGGACCGCGCGACGGTCCATCAGGCGCAGGAGGCACTTCAGCGCTCCACCCGTGATCTCGATGGCTGGATTGACCGGGCGCGGCTGGCGAACGCTCAGAACTGGCGCTTACTGCAGGTGATCGCAGCCGGTCTTTTGGCCGGCACTCTGGTGGGCATGGTGCTGCCTGGTGTTATCGCGCACGCGGCACCACAGAGCTGGGCTTGGCCGGAGAAGATGGCGGCGCGGACTCTTCGCCGAGATCTCTGGCACGCGGGTGAGCGGCTGCTACAAGCCGCTGACCCTGGAAGGTGGGCCGACAGCCGCGCTGGTGCTGCGATTATTGCCCGGAACCGAGACAGGCTTGCCAAATGCGCGGACGAGGCGAAGACAGCTAAGCATCCGCGCAAGTGCATGGTTCAGCTGGAAAATTAAAAGCGATTCAACTTCACGGCGGCGCAGCGTGATCGCCCTGGCGGGCGACGAGCTGGCAAATTTCATCGGCGAAGCAGTAAGGGAGCGGAGCACGCTTAGCGGCTATGGATCGACGCACCAGCTTGTGGAGGCTTGTTGCGTCGCGATAGCGGGGGCGGGTCGACTCCTCTAAAATGAATCCGATGGAAATTAACTCTGGCGCCCGATGAACGCGGTCGAAATTGAGGAAGCAGTAGCGGAGCTGGCGGGCACCCCGTTCGACGCGGGTCAGTTCCCGTTCGCGTTTCTTGCCGCGTTTGGGAACCGCCAGGTCACAGTCCAACGGCTGCGAGCTGGATCGGGTAATGCTTCAGATGTTGAAGGCGGTGTTCTCCAGCGCAACAACATACACATGGCCACGTGCGTCGCGGGGCGGGTTCCCGAAACGCTCAAGGATTTGCGCGATAGTCCAAAGACGGCGGCGAACAAGGTAAAGTTCATCCTCGCGACAGACGGTCTAACGCTCGAAGCTGAGGAGCTGGCGACCGGTGAGCCGCTGGCTTGTGCGTTTTCTGATTTCGCTGATCATTTCGCATTTTTCCTGCCGCTAGCAGGTATATCCACGATCAAGCAGATCAAGGATAACCCGGTCGATATCAAAGCGACCGGTCGGCTAAACAAGCTTTACGTCGAACTGCTGAAGGACAATCCTGACTGGGCGACGGCAGAGCGTCGGCACGACCTCAACCATTTCATGGCCCGGTTGATCTTCTGCCTGTTCGCCGAAGACACAGGAATTTTTCTCGGAAGCAGCCTCTTTTCCGCGACCGTCGAGCGGATGAGCGACAGCCAATCAACCAATACCCATGAGGTGATTTCCGAGCTGTTCAGGGCAATGAACACGAAGACGGAAAATCGCCCCGCAGGCAACTTCCGTCCTTGGGCGGACGCGATGCCCTATGTAAATGGCGGCTTGTTCTCCGGCTCGTCTGACTGCCCACGATTCAGCAAGATCGCGCGCTCCTACCTGCTGCGCGCGGCGGCGCTGAACTGGCAAGAGATCAATCCGGACATTTTCGGCTCAATGATCCAGGCTGTCGCGGATGACGACGAGCGCGGCGCGCTCGGCATGCACTACACCAGCGTCCCAAACATCCTGAAGGTGCTGAACCCGCTGTTCCTTGACGATCTAAGGCAACAATTGGACGCTGCTGGGGATAATGGACGGGCGCTGCTAAACCTTCGCAAGCGAATCTCGAAAATTCGCGTTTTCGATCCTGCCTGCGGATCCGGCAATTTCTTAGTTATTGCCTATAAGCAATTGCGAGCGATTGAGGCGGAAATCAACCGACGGAGGGGCGAGACTCACCAGCGCTCTGAGATTCGACTCACTAACTTCCGTGGTATCGAGTTGCGCGACTTTCCGGCCGAGATTGCACGCTTGGCGCTAATCATTGCGGAATATCAGTGCGACGTTATCCATCGTGGCCAGCAAGAGGCCCTGGCGGCCTTCCTTCCGCTCGATACTCAGAACTGGATCACCTGTGGCAATGCGCTGAGGCTAGATTGGCTTAGCCTTTGGCCGCCTACAGGAACGAGCGTGAAGCTGCGCGCTAACGATCTGTTCTCGACTCCAACAAATCAGTCTCAGATCGACTTCGAGAATGAGGGAGGTGAAACCTATATTTGCGGCAATCCACCATACCTCGGAAGCAAGTGGCAGTCTGAAGAGCAGAAGGCTGACCTGGCATCTATTTTCGCCGGCCGCGTCTCTAGCTGGAAGTCTCTAGATTATGTCGCCGGCTGGTTTATGAAGGCGGCGGACTACGGCAGGCACACCAACGGTGCGACCGCTCTTGTCAGCACGAATTCGATTTGCCAAGGCCAGCTCGTTCCAGTGCTTTGGCCCGCCATTTTTGAGTCTGGCGCAAGAATACACTTCGCCTACAACTCATTCAAATGGGCTAACCTTGCCAGCAACAACGCTGTTGTTACTGTCGTCGTGGTTGGAATCACCCATTCTGAATTCGCTGTATGTAAGCTATTTGAGATGCAGCCAGCCGGCGAACTTGTCGAGCGGCAGGTCGATAATATCAATGCCTACCTTATCCCTGGTCCCAATATTGTCGTCGAAGCGGTAAGGGCCCCTATTAATTCACTTTCGCCAATGGTCTTCGGCAACATGCCGCGTGACGCGGGATACCTCCTGATGGAGGATGATGAGCGGCGCGCCCTGATCCGAAAATGCCCGGCTGCGCAGAAGTACCTCAAGTGGTTTCAAGGCGCTGACGATTTCATTTCCGGCCGATATCGCGCTTGCGTTTGGGTCGATGAGAAGGATTTTGCCGAAGCGTCGACTATACCGGAGCTTGCTGCCCGCTTTGAGGGGGTGAAGCGGACGCGCCTGGAGTCAAACGCTGAATCGACCCGGTCCTTCGGGAGCAAGCCCTATCGCTTTGTACAGATACAGGGCGTGGCAAAGCGCAGTGCCATTATCGTACCTCGCCACTCATCCGAGCGTCGTGAATATCTTCCTGTTGGCCTAGTCGGCAGCGATGTAATCGTCGCTGACAGCGCGCTCGCGATATATGACGCTGACCTATGGAACGTCTCAATTCTTCTATCGAAGTTGCATTTAGTCTGGGTATCTGCCGTCTGTGGAAAAATTAAAACAGACTATCGATACTCCAACACAATCGGATGGAACACGTTTCCAGTTCCATTCTTGACTGCTCAGAACAAAACCGCCCTGTCCGTAAGTGCACAGAATATTTTGATAGCTCGTGAGTCTCATTTTCCAGCAACCATAGGTGAGCTTTACGACCCTGATCATATGCCGGAAGATCTTCGGAGGGCGCATGAGGCAAATGACGAAATCTTAGAGCGCATCTACATGGGTAGGCGCTTTAGGAATGACACCGAACGCTTGGAGAAGCTGTTCCAACTTTACGCCACCAAAGACCCAAGCAAACTGCGGCGGGAGATGATCGCGTGAACGTTATTCCCGTTCTCCAGCCCGGACCGCAGTCAACCTTCGAGGCGCTTAGAGGCTGCATCTCCGACAAGTTCGCAGATGGAATGGATATAGCTGTAGCCTATATTACTTCGAGTGGACTTCTTAAGTTACTCAATATGTTTGAGTCTGAGCTTGGTCCAGATTGGGATGATTTGAAGATAAGGTGGATTACGTCGTTTGATTACAGGCGCACCGATCCAGCATGCCTAAGCCGGCTCCTGGAAATTCATGCAAAACGCGTCCGTATTTATGGCGGCAACCAGTCGATCAGGACAAATTGCATGCCGAGCACGCCATTCCATCCGAAGGTTTTTATATTCAAGGGCGCCCAGGAGCAGCGCGTATTGGCGGGCTCAGGCAACCTGTCCTATTCAGGCTTGGTTCGGGGCCATGAGGCAGGCTTCTTAGCGACGAACACCAACGGGCAGGTGCCTGCCTCCGCGCCTATCGATGGCTATTTCAAATGGTTCGACGGCCTTTGGCAGGAGTCGGACAGATTGGATGGCAGCCTCCTGGCGAGCTACGAGCTGCTGTACGACAAGAGGGAAAACCTCGAAGCCCCAGCTTTGACGGATGACGACTTTTTACCTTCGGAGAGGAGCGCCAACGCGCTCTCATTAGCAGACCTAATGAAGATTAGGGCGGCTCGCCACTTGTGGATATCGGCCGGGAATATCACAAAAAATCGGGGGCAAAACCTTCCTGGAAATCAGCTAATGATGAAGCGTATGACACGCGTTTTCTTTGGAATACCTCCAATCGACGTTGCGGCTGACACGCTACTCGGTCATTTTGATATTTCCTACGGGGCGGATGGGCATAAAGATTGCACACTTTCTTACAGCAACAATAAAATGGACAAACTTACTCTACCGATACCGGGGGATGGCGGGCCTCCTACTTACGACCAGACCGTAATTTTGTTGGAAAGGGTGCAGCCCAGCAAATTCCATCTGACTTTGGCAAATGCTGGAGATAGGGCTCGCTGGAAGAATAAAAGCAAAGCCATTGGCGGACATTTTGAGATGAATGGCGGTCGTGAGTGGGGAGTCTTCTGATGCAGGGATCGAAATCTGAAGGATGTCACTAATGGTGACCGCAAAACCCACCTCGGCGGTCACATTTTCCGCTGGGCGTACCGGAGCATCCACCAAGGCTAATGAGCTTGGCATGCGCGCAATGCAGGCGCGCGCCTACGACAGACGCGGCGAACAGTATCTGCTGATTAAGTCGCCGCCGGCGTCAGGCAAATCCCGCGCTTTGATGTTCATCGCCTTGGACAAACTGCATAACCAGGGCGTGCGTCAGGCCATCATTGTGGTGCCGGAGCGTTCTATCGGTGGAAGTTTCGCCGATGAAGCGCTTTCCAGGTTCGGGTTCTGGTCGGACTGGACGGTAAAGCCGCAATGGAACCTCTGCAACGCACCGGGCGTCGATGAACCGCGCGTGGCGAAATCTAAGGTCAAGGCCGTTGGTGAATTCCTAGCCAGCGGCGATCGGGTGCTGGTCTGCACTCATGCGACGTTCCGCTTCGCGGTCGATGAGCTCGGCGTGGAAGCCTTCGACGAATGCCTGATCGCCGTGGACGAATTCCACCACGTCAGCGCTAACCCCGACAACCGTCTTGGTTCACAGCTGGCTCAATTCATTGCGCGCGATAAGGCCCACATCGTTGCGATGACGGGCTCTTACTTCCGGGGCGACGCGGAGGCGGTGCTTAGCCCCGCCGACGAGTCCCGGTTCGTGACCGTGACCTACACCTATCATGAGCAGCTAAACGGCTACGATCACCTCAAAACGCTCGATATCGGCTATTTCTTCTATTCGGGAAGCTACCTGGACAGCATCATGAAGGTGCTAAACCCTGATCTCAAGACCATCGTCCACATCCCGAACGTCAACTCACGCGAGAGCACCACGGACAAGATTCGTGAGGCAAACGAGATCATGAGCTCCCTTGGCAACTGGGAGGGTGAAGATCCTGCAACAGGCTTCCATTTGATCCGCCGCCCCGACGGCCGTCTCTTGAAAATCGCCGACTTGGTGGAGGACGACAGCTTCAAGCGTGATCGGGTTGTCGGGGCGTTGAAAGATCCCGCACACCGGGGTGATCGCGACCACGTCGATATCATTATTGCCCTCGGCATGGCCAAGGAAGGTTTCGACTGGATCTGGTGCGAGCACGCCCTGACAGTGGGCTATCGCTCCAGCTTGACAGAGATTATTCAGATCATCGGCCGCGCGACGCGCGACGCGCCAGGCAAAGCAACGGCGCGCTTCACCAACTTGATTGCCGAGCCGGACGCCAGTCAGGACCTGGTAGTCGACGCCCTCAATGACACCCTGAAGGCTATCGCCGCCAGTTTGTTGATGGAGCAGGTGCTGGCACCCCGGTTCGATTTCACGCCCAAAAACGTCGGGCCGAAGCCGGACTTCGACTATGGCCCGCAAGGCTATCAGGAAGACGGAACGAACGTTGGCTTCAACGAAGCGACAGGCCAGTTCCACATGGAGATCAAAGGACTGGTCGCGCCCCAAAGCCCAGAGGCCAAGCGAATTTGCCAAGAGGACCTCAACGAGATCATCACGGCGTTCGTTCAAGACAAAACCGTCGTCGAGCGGGGAATTTTCGATGACGAGACCGCGCCCCAGGAGTTGACCCAACTACGCATGGGGAAGATCGTAAAGGACCGCTTTCCTGAGCTAACCGACGACGATCAGGAGGCCATCAGGCAGCACGCTATCGCCGCCTTAAACCTGACCCAAAAGGCGAAGGCGGCTGGCGGTGGCGAAGACGGTGAGAGCAAAGGAAGCACGGCGTTCGTGGATGGCGTTCGGAAATTTGCCCTCAGCGTTCGCGAATTGGACATCGACTTGATCGACGGAATAAACCCGTTTGAGGCGGCCTATTCGGTGCTGGCCAAGTCGATGAATGAGCAGATGCTCAAGCAAGTCGAGATCGCCATCGCCGGCAAGCGGGCCGCCATCTCCATCGAGGAGGCGCGAGACTTGGCTCAGCGCGCGCGCAAATTCAAACTGGAGCGCGGTCGGCTTCCTGACATCAAATCTCAGGACGCTTGGGAACGGCGGATGGCCGAAGGTGTCGCCGTGCTGGCCCGACACGTGGCGCAGGCCGCCAATGGTTGATCTCAGCGATGCGGAGTTGCTGGCGGAGCTTGGCGTCGAACTCGAGGCCAAGAAAGCGGCAACGCACACCCCTCGGGAGGAGCGCGTGATCGCGGGCTTCGAAGACATCGTGAAGTTTGCTAACGAGCACGGGCGGGCACCTCAGCACGGCGAGGATCGGGACGTCTTTGAACGCCTATATGCGATCCGCCTCGACCGGATACGCGCCCAAGCGGACTGCCGTGATTTGGTAGCACCGCTAGACACTCTTGGTCTGCTGACGATGCCGCCTGGGGTCAGTGAGGAAAGTACGGCATTGCTGGACGATGGGAGTTTGCTTGCGGAGCTTGGCGTTTCGCTCGGTGACGAAAACGACATCACCAAGCTGAGGTTTGTGAAGTCGCGAGAGGAAGTCCGCGTCGCCGAAGAAGTCGCCAACCGCACCCCTTGCACGGATTTTGAGACCTTCAAGCCTCTGTTCGCCGCAGTCAGGAAGGATTTGGAGACCGGCATTCGGGAGGCTCGGCGCTTCGGCGAAGACGCCAGCATCAAGCTTGGCGAATTCTTTATTCTCGGCGGTCAAATCGCCTACATCGCGGCGATGCCTGAGGAACTCATCACTGAGCACGGGCACGCACAGGGCCGCCTCCGTATCATCTACGACAACGGTACGGAGGGGGATAACCTCCTCAGGTCCTTCCAGCGCGCGCTTTACAAAGATGAAGGCGGCCGGCGGATCACTAACCCCAGCGCCGGGCCGTTGTTCGGCAGTGAAGTTGCCGGTGACGATCTAGAGAGTGGAACGATCTACGTCCTGCGCAGCAAATCCGCCCATCCCGATGTCGCTGCCAATCGTAATCTGATCCACAAGATTGGCGTTACCGGCGGCGCGGTCGAGACGCGGGTCGCCCAAGCAGCAACGGACGCCACCTACCTGCTTGCGGATGTCGAGATCGTGGCGACCTACAAGCTGTTCAACGTCAATCGGGTTAAGCTGGAAAATCTGCTCCATCGGGTGTTCGCGGCGGCGCGCCTCGACCTGACAATCCATGACCGCTTTGGACATCCGGTGCAGCCAAGGGAATGGTATCTTGTCCCGCTGTCGGTGATCGATGAGGTAGTTGATAGAATTCGCGACGGTTCCATCACCCGCTTCACCTATGATCCAACAACAGCGGCGCTGATTGGCGTGAGGGCAGGGGTCTAATCCCGCTCAGCGATTTTTTCGCTGAAACCGCCCCCCCTCCAGGCGCTTAGGCGCGCGCCTGGTCTCTGCTCGCACGAGAATTGATCTGAGAACGCCTCGGCCTAAAGTCGTGTTAGGTCCTCTGGTCACGCCTTCTGAACTGCTTCCAACGTGTTGGCGCTCGCACGTCGCGAAGATTGGCTCCTCGCCCGATTGAGCCCTTCAGGGCCGTTTAGAAGTGGGGCCGCAAATGGGGCCGCGATTTTCAGTGCGAAAATTTTCCTTGAAATACAAGGCTCTAAATAGAGCGGTGGCGGTGAGAGAGGGATTCGAACCCTCGATAGAGTTTCCCCTATACACGCGTTCCAGGCGTGCGCCTTCAACCACTCGGCCACCTCACCATGCGCACCAGATGCGGAAGGCGGTTGAGACCCCCGACGCAGGAAGGGGCGCAATATACTCAGGAAGGTTGCGGGAGCAAGCGGCCATACGAGGTGAAACGAGATCGCGAACGCCCTAGTATCGATGGTCCTGTTTCGATCCCGGAATTTCACCATGCCTTCCGCGTCCAAGACCCTCGACATGCCGACCGTCGACACCGCCCTGCCGGGGCGCGCGGCCGCGATCCCGACGGCCCGGACCCACTTCGTCAACGGCCATGACCTGAAGGGGCCCTATCCCGACGGGACGGAGATCGCGATCCTGGCCATGGGCTGCTTCTGGGGCGTGGAGCGGCTGTTCTGGAAGATCCCGGGCGTCCACGTGACCGCCGCCGGCTATGCGGCCGGAATCACCCCGAACCCGACCTATGAGGAGGTCTGCACCGGACGCACCGGCCACACCGAGGTGGTGCAGATCGTGTTCGACCCGCGCGCGGTCACCTACGAGACCCTGCTCAAGACGTTCTGGGAGAACCACGACCCGACCCAGGGGATGCGCCAGGGCGGCGATGTCGGCACGCAGTACCGCTCGGGGATCTACGTGACCTCCGACTCCCAGGCCGCGGCGGCGGTGGCCGGCAAGGAGGCCTATCAGCAGGCCCTGAACGCCCGGGGGCTGGGGACCATCACCACCGAGATCGGCGCGGCCGGGCCGTTCTACTTCGCCGAGGACTATCACCAGCAGTACCTGGCCAAGAACCCGCAGGGCTATTGCGGCCTTGGCGGCACGGGCGTGGCCTGCCCGATCGGAACGGGAGCGAAGGCATGACCCCCGAAGCCTTCGACGCCGCCGCCCTGGCCCTGCCGGGCGCGACCATGACGGTCCAGTGGGGCGACGACCAGGTCTACAAGGTGGGCGGCAAGATGTTCGCCGTGCTGGGCGGGGCGGTCGGGCGCAACGGCTTCTCGCTGAAGGCGTCCGACGTGGCGTTCGAGGTGTTGAGCGAGACGGGGCGGGCCACGCCCGCGCCCTATCTGGCCCGCGCCAAGTGGCTGCACTTCGCCGACCTGGCCGCCCAGGACGCCGACGAGGTCGCCGACTGGCTGAAGACGGCGCACGCCCTGATCGCCGCCAAGCTGACCCGGAAGGCGCGGGCCGAGATCGGGCTCTGATCCGGGGCGCGAGGGCGCGGCGCGCCGTTCACGGCCTGGGTGGGGCGGATGATCGGGTGGGGCGCGCTCCGCCGGCGGGCGGGGGCTTGGGCTTTTCCACGTGCTTTTCCACGTGCTTGTGCGCCAGGTGCGGCCCCACCACCACCGGCTGGCGTTCGAGGATCTGGCGCACCTTGCGCACGGCGGCCGAGGCCGGGCTGCGGCGCTGGCGCCAGAGCAGCAGGGCCATGGCCCCGCCCGTCGCCACGGCGAAGGCGACCGGTCCCAGCAGCCAGGCGGCCGCGGCCAGGGCGAAGTAATAGCCGCGCACCCCGGCGTTGAACGCCGACAGGGCGGGGTTGAGGATCGCGCCAGCCGCCTCGGCATATTCGTCCAGCACCGCGCGCGGTGACCACATCGGCGTCGCGCCGATGGCGGCCAGGCAGTAGTTCATCTGGCGGATCGCCCAGATGAAGTCGAGCAGGCCGCGGGCCAGGGCCACCAGCACCACGCCCAGCTTGATCTGGAACACCAGGGTCGAGGCCGGGGCCAGGACGGCCAGGCCCTCGATGCTCTTGAGCGCGCTGTCGCCGCCGAACAGCACCCCGGCCGCCGCGGCGATCAGGATCAGGTTGGACGAGGCGAAGAACGAGGCCGAGTTGATCGCGTGGCCCAGCAACTGACCGTCCAGCAGGGCGATTTCGCGCACCGTCATCTCGGCCATCCACCGGCGGCGGATCACCGTCATGTCGGTGTTGATGACGTTCCGCTCCTTGCCCAGCCGCTTGAGCATCGGCTCGTAGAACAGCCAGCAGAACAGGAAGAACGCCAGGACCAGCAGGTCGATGATCGGCAGGGCCAGGAACTGCTTGGACAGGGCGTGGGAGAGCGAAGCATGCATGGGGCGAACTTAAGTCCGTAACGGGAGTCGGCGAAAGGGTGCGGTGTCAGTCCTCGAGGATCAGGCTGGTCTTGCCCGTGTCCCGAAGCAGCAGCGACACGGTCAGGCCCACGGCCATGATCGCCGACACATAGAGGTAGAAGCCGCTCTCCATGCCCTCGTGCTTGAACCACAGGGCGACATATTCGGCGGTGCCGCCGAACGCGGCGTTGCCGATGGCGTAGGGCAGGGCTACGCCCAGCGCGCGCACATGGGCCGGGAACAGCTCGGCCTTCACCACGGCGCTGATGGCGGTGTAGCCCGACTGCACGAACAGGGCCGCGAAGATCAGGCCGAAGGCGACGGCGGGGCTGGCGGCCTTGGCGGTCAGGCTGAACACCGGCCAGGCGATCAGGGCGCCGACCCCGAAGGCGAAGACCAGCATGGTCTTGCGGCCGACCTTGTCCGAGGCCCAGCCGAACAGCGGCTGGATCAGCATGAAGCCGGCCAGGGTGGCCAGGTTGATCGTCCCGGCGGTCGCCTTGTCGAAGCCCGCGGTATTGACCAGGAACTTCAGCATGTAGGTGGTGTAGGCGTAGAAGGCCAAGGAGCCGGCGGCGGTCAGGCCGATGATCGCCAGCGTCTGTTTGGGGTGGCGCGAGACCAGCGGCGCGGCCAGGGCCACGTAGGTGGCGACCAGCAGCGCCACCGCGGCCGATTGGGCCGTCGCGGCGAACGGCGCCTGGGTGAAGCCCGCGATCATGGCCGCGACGGTCGCCAGCAGCAGGGCGCCGACCCAGGCGACCTGGCGGCGGCTGACCGGATCGTGGCGGGTCACGTTCTGGTGCGAGACGCTTTCCTCGATGCCGGTGCGGATCCAGAACACCACGATGGCCAGGGCCGCGCCGACGAAGAACGGCACGCGCCAGCCCCATTCGGCCAGATCCTGCTTGCTCAGACTGTTTTGCAGGACCACCAGCACCAGGGCCGCCACCAGCTGGCCCATGATCAGGGTCACGTACTGGAAGCTGGACCAGAAGCCGCGACGCTTTCGCCCGGCCATCTCGCTCATATAGGTGGCGCTGGCCCCGTATTCGCCGCCGACCGACAGGCCCTGCAGCAGGCGGGCCAGCAGCAGGATCACCGGCGCGGCGTCGCCGATCGTGGCGTGGCCGGGGCACAGGGCGATGATCAGCGAGCCGACGCACATCAGGCCCACCGCCAGGGTCAGGCCGGCCTTGCGGCCCCTGCGGTCGGCATAGAGTCCCATCAGCCAGGCCCCGACGGGACGCGCCCCGAAGCCGACGGCGAAGATCGCGGCGGTCTGCATCAGCTGGGCGGTCTGGTCGCCCTTGGGGAAGAAGATCTTGGCGAAATAGATCGAAAAGGCGGCGTAGGCGAACCAGTCGTACCATTCGACCAGGTTGCCGGCCGACCCGCCGAGGATGGCCCGGGTCCGGCGCCAGGCGCTCAGCGCCGGGGCCGTGTCTGGCGGCGTCGCCGTGGCGGTGTCGGTCATGTCCCCCCCTGTGTCGTTGGGGAGGGACCTTAGGCGAACATGGGTCGACGGGGGAAGGGCGCCCGCACGGTCGGGGACACACGCCGTCGCGTGTCCCCCAGCGCGGTCTTGCCGGCGCGGTCTTGGGGGCCGCTAGATCCTGCCGATAAGGACCAGGATGATGATGATGACCAGGATCAGGCCCAGGCCGCCGGAGGGGTAATAGCCCCACGAGCGGCTGTGACCCCAGGTCGGCAGGGCGCCGATCAGGGCCAGGATCAGGATGATGATGAGGATCGTGCCGAGCATGTCCGTCTCCGTTGCATCCGAACGCCCCGCGTGTGGGGGCAGGCGGGAGGAATGCGAGAGGTTCGGCAGAGGTTCCGTGAACGCTTCCGGCGCGGCCTTACCCGCCCGGGCAATCCTCGGCCTTGCGCAGGCCCACGGCCCACAGGGCGCCGATCACCGCGCCCTTGACGCGGGGCAACAGAAGCAGCGTCAGGGCGGCCAGCGGCAGCACGGTCAGCGGCACCACCAGCGCTGGCGACATCTTCCAGATGAACGGGAACAGCAGCAGCGGGGCGACGACCAGGTGGCCGATGATCAGGATCGTGAAATAGGCCGGGCCGTCGTCGGCCGGATAGCGCGCCAGGTCATGGCCACAGACTTCGCAGTCCAGATCGACCTTCAAATATCGCGTGTACAGCCGCCCCTCGCCGCAGTTGGGACAGCGGTGGCGGACGCCGCGCTTCATCCCGGTCAGCATGCTGACCGGAGGCGTGCAGGAGGAGGTCTGCTCGTTCATGGGCGTCGATATGACTCCGCCACGCGGCCGGCGAAAGGGGGCGCACGGTCGCATGCGCCATTTTGAATCAGATTTCGTTGAGATGAACGACTGTCAGCTGAAGAATTCGCTCGAAAGGCGAGCAATACAAATGTCGTTACCGAGGCTAGTTAACCACACCTATTGCGGCGCCCTGTGGGTAAGTCGCCGTGCGTTCTGGAAAAACCCGACGCGAGCGGAGCCGCGCCGCGCTGTAGCTTAACTATATCGCGGTTCGCGGACTCCGGTTGCCCGAAGTCCGCAACCCTCGATCCTGCGACTATTTGGCGTCCTTGGCGGTGTTGGTCACGGCCCGGCCGGCGGCCGACACGTCCTGGCCGACGCCGGCGACGGTGTTGCAGGCCGAAACCATCAGGGCGGCGGCCACGGTGGCGAGGATCACGATCTTGCGCATTGGGGAGGTCTCTGAAGTTGGAGAAACGGCGTCGGACCTTAACCTTGGCCCAGGGCCGGGTTCAAGCGCGTCACCACGGCGAAGTCATGGCGCCGCGGCGCCAATAAGCGGTGCGTGGTCGGCGAGAGTCAGTGCGGGTCAGCCTTCGTCGGCGCTCGAGCCGGTCGAGCGCAAGGGGCCCTCCACCACGCCGAAGTCGCGCGAGCGCATCTTGCCGTCGGCCGGCTGGACCCCCTCGGCTTCCAGGCCGCGCTTGAGCAGTTCGCGTACGGCGGCGGCGCGGCTGGGCATGCGGCGAGCGAAGCGCCAGTCGTCCAGCGCGGCGAGCTCCTCCTGCGTGAGCATGATTTGCAAGCGTTCGGGTCGAGTCAGGTCGTTCATCGGGTCTCGGCCCCCGGGAAAGGGGCGGCTCTCCTTCTTGTCCGGTGGAGCTAACGCGCGAGCGTCGCCATCGGGTTCCAGGGACACGTAAAGGCCGCAATCGGCCAAAAATACGCCACTTACTCATTCGGCGCGACAGGCGTTATGCGCTCAGCATACTCCAAGTGATTAAATGCCTTTATATAAGTTAGTTGTCAGTCGAGTTTCCGACTTAAGGCGATCTGTGCCTCGATTGAAATGAAAGTATGATTCTTTGTCTAATTAAATGATCGCTATTTTATTTGGTCCGTGCTTAAGTGAGGGGGACGGAATATCCTGCCGCCTTACGGAAAGCCCCCGAGCCATGGACGTCGAGCGCCGAGACTTCGGCGATGCGGCCGTTCGCCATGTCGGGTCTGACGACCGGCTCAGCGAAGCCCAGCATCGCATCGCCAACAACCTGGCCCTGATCGCCGGGTACACGCGCCTGCAGGCCACCCGGCTGCACAAGGCCGGCCAACCGCTATCGGCCCGCGAGGCCTGTATCGCGCTGGAGGAGGTGGCCGCCCGGATCGAGACGGTCGGCGAACTGCATCGCCTGCTGTCGGGCGCGCCCGGAGAAGACGAGGACGGCATCGACCTGGGCCGCTTCCTGGCCAAGCTGTGCGCCAGCCTGATGGAGACCGTCAGCTTCGCCGGCGACACCGTCATCATGCATAAGGACGCGGGCGGCTGCATGGTGCGGGCCGATCAGGCCACACCGGTCGCCCTGATCGTCAGCGAGCTGGTGACCAACGCCCTGAAATACGCCCACCCTACCGGCGTGGCGGGGCGGATCCAGGTGTCCTGTCGTTCGGTCGGCGGCGGCCTGGTGGTCGAGGTGACCGACGATGGCGTGGGTCTGAGCGAGACGTTCGACCCCCATACCGACGGCGGCCTGGGCTTCCGGGTGGTGCGCGGCCTGGCGCGGCAGCTCGGCGCGAAGCTGGTCTACGAGTCCGGCGGCATTGGTCTGACCGTGCGGCTGTTGCTCGACGTCGACGAAGAGCACCGGGTCATCCCCCTGTGGCCCGATCGGGGCTGAGAAATCACGTCCCTGGGACCTGCCTGATGGCGGTTGGGGATGTCCCGACGCACGAATTCGGCCGGATCTCCCCCCTTCACAAACGTGCTTCGGTCAGGGCGCCGTCTTGGCGCCCGACGGCGACGGGTCCGGCGCTTCCTCGACGGGCATGTCGAGGTCGCCCAGGCCCGCGGCCTTGATGGCGTCGCGCAGCTTGGTGACAGGCTCGCCGGTTCCGGTGGTGAAGGTCAGGGCGCCGGGCTCCGCGCGATTTTCGGCCACGTTGCTGAAGGCCCGGCCGCCGGGCGCGTCGGGATTGAGGGCGACGGCGTAGGTCTTGCCGGGCAGGGTCGTGCACAGCAGGACGAAGGTCTTGTTGTCGTTCAGCAGGCGCGGCGTCTTCAGGCAGTTCAGCGTGTCGCCGCCCGTTCCCAGCCCGTAGGCGAAGTCGCGGGGCGTCATCTGCTGGTCGAACACCACCTTCAGCACCAGCACGCCCGGGGCGATCGCCTGGCCGTTGGCGGGCCAGGTGGCGACCACCTTGGGCTTCTGGGTCGGCGGCATGACCGTCACGGGCGAGACCGGCGTCGGCGTCTCGGCCGGCGGCTTGGTCGCCTGGGCCAGCACGGGGCCGGCCACGAGGCTGGCGAGCAGGGCGAGGAGGGGAGCGCGCATGACGATCAACGTGTGGTCAAAGCGCGGCGTTCTCAAGGCGCCGCTTGAGTGGAACTCGCGCTAGCGTGTCATCCAGGGCTTGCTCTTGCTGCTCGAGGCGGCCGCGGCGGCCTGCTCGCGCTGGAACCGGCCGCCGCGCGGAGGCTGCGGCTTGGCGGCGATCGCGGCCTTCTTCAGACGCAGGGCGCGCTGGATCGGGGTCTCGCCGGGGATTTCGGTCTGTTCGTCGGTCTTGTCGGTCATGGGCGGCTTCTAGCACGATCGGCGGTCGCGCGTCCCGGCCGGCGCGCGACCTGGCTGGGCCGCCTGGGCGGCCGAGCCCGAATCCTGGTGTCACGGCCCCGCTTGGGGCATCGTCGCCGCGTGGGCGACTCGGCGATCAACGGCAGAACCTGGAACGAGGCCGAGCAGGACCTGGTGGTCGGCGACTATCTGCTCATGCTCGACAAGACGATGTCCGGCCGCGCCTATGATCCGGCCAACCACCAGCGCGCCCTGCGGTTCGTCACCAACCGCTCGGGCGGGGCGATCACCTTCCTGCAGGGCGAGATCTCGGCGGTTCTGACCCTGATCGGCCTGCCGACCCTGAACGATCATCCGCCGCGCTGGGACTTCGGCGGCGGCCTGGTCGATGCGATCGATCGCTGCCTGAGCGTCAGGCCCGGCGTTCTCAGGGACCTGACCCAGCCGCCGGCCCTGCTGGGCCGCGCCGGGGCCCCCATCCTGGCCGAGGGCGCCCCGTCGCCGGCTCGTCACCCCCCGCCCGGCGAGCGCGCCCGCCGGCTGGTCGCCAAGTTCGACCCGGCGGTCCGCGACCACGAGGCGCGCATCCTGGCCCGGATCGGCGTCGCCGCCGCCCTGGTCCACGAGCAGCGCCGGCTGGAGGCGCGCGGCCGCCCGGACCTCGCCGTCCAGGTCCGCCTGGCCCTGCCGCCCATCAACGGACAGGAGGGCGACGAAGGGTGCGACCTGGTCAGCTTCAGCCGGACCGGCGCGCCCCGCCGCATCGTCGTCAAGACCACCACCGGCGGCCCGGCCACCCCCTTCCGACTGACCCCCGCCGAGGACGCCCTGCGCGCGGCGCAGCCGGAGACCTTCGTCATCCACCGCCTTTACGACGTGGCCCGGGAGGCGCGGATGTTCCGGGTGAGGACAACCCACCCGACCACGTCGCCGGCGGCTGTCGTCTAGTCCGGCCAAGTCGCGAGCAGGAGTGCGAGCCTGAACCGTTTCGTCGTTCTCTCCGGCTGCTCCGGCGGCGGCAAGTCGACCCTGTTGATGGAGCTCCAGCGGCGCGGCCACGGCGGGGTCGAGGAGCCTGGCCGGCGGATCGTGCGGGAAGAGCTGGCGGGCGACGGCGCGGCCTTGCCCTGGGTCGACGCGGCGGCTTTCGCGCGACGGGCCGTGGCGATGGCGTTGGCCGACCGCATGGCCGCCGACGGCCTGACGAGCTGGGTGTTCTTCGATCGTGGCCTGATCGACGCCGCCGCCGCCCTGGAGCATGCGACCGGCGAAGCGGTGCTGGAACCGCTGGGCCGGGCCCACCGCTACCATCGGCGCGTGTTCCTGGCCCCGCCTTGGCCTGAGATTTATGTCAACGATCCCGGGCGGCCGCATGGCTTCGAGGCGGCGAAGGCCGAGTACGAGCGGTTGCTGTCGGCCTACCGGCGGCTGGGCTACGCGGTCTCGATTCTGCCGAAGACCGACGTCGCCGCGCGGGCGGATTTCGTGCTCGGGAGGCTGACGCAATGACCGGGGACACACACAATCACTCAGCGGCCTGCGCGCCAAGCTCAGGCCGCTGAGTGAGTGTGTGTACCCAGCCGCGGGACCTATTGGCCTTTCAGCTGGCGATCGAAGAAGTCCAGGTGGGTCTTCAGCACGTGCAGGCCCTTGGTCTTGCTGCCGGGCGCGCTGTGGCGCTCGCCCGGATAGAGCATCATCTCGAACGGGATGGCGTTCTTCTGCATCGCCGCGATCAGGCGGGTGCTGTTCTCGAAGATGACGTTGTCGTCGGCCATGCCGTGCAGCAGCAGCAGGCTGTTCGGCTTGAGGTTCTTCAGCCGGCCGAGCACGTCGGACGCGGCGTAGCCGTCCTTGTTCTCGTCCGGCTTGCCCATGAACTGCTCGGTGTAGTGGGTGTCGTAGAGGCCCCACGCGGTGGGCGGCGCGCCCGCGGCCCCGGCCTTGAACGGGGTGTCGGGCGCGGTCATCAGCATCAGGGTCATGAACCCGCCGTACGACCAGCCCATGACGCCTAGCCTGTCGGCGTCGACATAGGGCAGCGACTGCAGGAACCTGGCGCCGACCAGCTGGTCCTCGACCTCGACCGTGCCCATGCGGCGATCCAGGGCCCGCTTGAACTTGGCCGAGCGGTTGGCGCTGCCGCGGTTGTCCAGCTTGAAGATGACGTAGCCGTCCTCGAGATAGGGCCGCTCGCTGACCTTTTGCCAGGACCGGCTGACGGTCTGGGCGTGCGGGCCGCCATAGACCGAGACGATGGCTGGATACTTCCTGGCCGGGTCGAAGCCGATGGGCTTGAGGATCTCGTAGTGCAGGACCTCGCCGTCGGCCGCCTTCAGCGTCCCGTATTCGGGAACGGGCAGGGTGGCGGCGTAGGGCCAGTAGGGGTGGCTGGCGTCGAGCCGGTTCTCCTCGATCCAGCGCACGCGCTTGCCGCCGGCGTCATAGAGCGCCGTCTGCGGCGGGGTCTTCGGATCGCTGTAGCCGGCCGTGAAGGCGCCGCCGGTCTCGGCCACCTTGGCGGTCCACCAGCCGCCGGCGGGGGTCAGGGCCTTGGGTTTGCCGGGCTTGACGTAGCTGACCTCGTAGATCCGCCGCTCCAGCGGGGTGTCGATCGAGGCCGAGAAGATGGCGACCTTGCGGGCCTCGTCGACGCCTTCCAGGGCGTTGACCGGCCAGTCGCCCTGGGTGACCTGGGCGATCAGCTTGCCGCTGGCGGCGTAGTGATAGAGGTGCTTGTAGCCGGACTTTTCGGACGACCACAGGAAGGTGCCGTCCTTCAGCGGCCTGAAGTCGTCGGAAAGCTCGATCCAGTGGGCGTCGGTGTCGGTGACGACCGTGCGGCCCCCAACCATCTGACCAGGGCCGGTGGCCGGGTCGTAGGCGATCAGCTCGACGGTCTTCTGGTCGCGGGTCTGGCGCTGGACGTACAGGGTCCTGCCGTCGGCCGACCAATCGACGCGGGCGACATAGATGTCCTTGTTCGGGCCCAGGTCGATCTGGACGACCTTGCCCGTCGCCAGGTCCTGAACGAACAGGTCGACCACGGCGTTGGGACGGCCGGCGCGCGGATAGCGCTGCTCGACCACGGTGGCGCCGCCCGGGCCGATGTCGGCGCGCGGGATCACGTCGACGCCGCTCTCGTCGACGCGGGTATAGGCGATGCTGGTCTCGTTGGGATTCCACCAGTAGCCGGTGAAGCGGTCCATTTCCTCCTGGGCGACGAACTCGGCCACGCCGAACGACAGGGCGTCCTTGCCTTGGGTGGTTAGGGCCTTCTCAGGTCCGCCGGTCACCGGCTTGATGTAGAGGTTCTGGTCTCGGACATAGGAGACGAAGCCGCCCTTGGGCGAGACCTTGGCGTCGACCTCGTCGCCGGGGGTGTCGGTCAGGCGGCTGACCTTGCCGTCGGCGACGCTGTCCAGATAGAGGTCGCCGTCCAGCGGCACGAGGATGAACCGGCCTTCCTCGTCCCAGCTGTACTCGACGATACCGCGGGCCGAGACGCGGGCCCGTTCGCGGCGCGCCTTCTCGGCCTCCGACAGTTCCTTGCCGCCCGACGACAGGGCCGCGGAGTCGATCAGGCGGTAGGGCTCGCCGCCCTTGACGTCGGCGGCCCACAGGTCCTGGACGTTGGCCGCCTCGGGTTTGCCCTTCAGATAGGTGACCCGCTTGCCGTCCGGCGACAGGGCCACGCCCTTGGCGGTGGGGCCGTTCAGGGCGGGGTCGGCGAAGATCCGTTCCGGGGTGAGTTTTTCCGCCAGGACCGGCGATGACAGGGCGAGGCAGGCCGTGATGGCCAGGAGCGAGGGTCTGATCATGGCGCGGGACGCTAGAGGCCAGCGTGGCCGTTGTCAGCAGGGAAGTTCGGGCGTTTTCCCGAGGAGAATGGGCCGGCCGACGGCGTCGACCTGCGTCAGCTCGCCGCGCTGCGAAGGAAATGCTTGCCACGAGATACCTGTTAGCGGTAACAGCTCCCGCGTGAGGCGCCGAGCGCCTCTGCCCTTCCTGGGCGTTTCCTCCCTAATGAACTTCAGCCCGGTCTTTTGGCCGGGCTTTCTTTTTGCGCGTCGGCAAAGATGCTAGCCTTTGGGCGAACCACGAGAGGATGGCTCATGAACGCTGGCAAGCCGCCCAAGAAGAGCGACATGCTCGAGGTCCGTCTGCCGCACGAGACCAAGGTCGCCTTCATGGCGCGGTGCCGCGAGACGCGCCGCACCGCCAGCGAGGCGGTCCGCATCTTTATCGATCAGGAGCTGAACGGCCGGACGGGGCGGCCCAGCCGGCCCAGCCTGGTCTGGCGCGTCCTGGCCGCCGCCCTCGCCGGCCTGGCCGTCGGCGCGGCCGCCGCCCCCTCGCTGGCTCGGCCGCTCTCGACGCACGGGGCCTTCGACCGTCTGGACGTCAATCATGACGGCGTGTTGAGCTTCGAGGAATTCAGCCGGCGCTGACGGGGACACGCCGCAAGAGCGTATCACCGTTTAGCGGATCGGTTTCAGGAAGCGATCGACCTGCAGGTCCAGCCACGTCCAAGGCTTGAGGATCGACGCGCCCGGTCGCCATGACGCCAGCACGAACCTGGCCTTGCCGACCAGGTTCTCGGCGGGCAGCAGGCCGACGCCGAGCTCGCGGGGCCAGCGGCTGTCCAGCGAGTTGTCGCGATTGTCGCCCATCACGAAATACTGGCCCGGCGGCACGACATAGACGTCGGTGTCGTCGCCCGGTTGGCCGGGGCCGCTGTCATAGGTGACATAGGCGCGGCCGTTCGCCATGCGCTCGCCGACCGCCAGCACCCGCCGGTCGGGCGCGTCGTGGTCCCAGGTGGCGCCCGACGGAGCCTGGGGGATCGCGCCACCGTTGACGAAGACCTGGCCGCCACGGACCTGGACCCGATCGCCGGGCAGGCCGATGACGCGCTTGATCCAGGTCTGGCTCGGATCGCGCGGCAGGCGGAATACGACCACGTCGCCGCGCCGGGCCGCGCGGCCCAGCAGGCGTCCCTCGAACAGCGGCGGGTTCAGGGGAAGCGACGCGCGGCTCCAGCCGTAGGCCAGCTTGGAGACCACGATGTAGTCGCCGGTGACGAGGCCGGGCTCCATCGAGGACGATGGGATGGTGAAGGGCTGGAAGACAACGGTTCGCAGGACCAGCGCGATCGCCAGGGCGACGCCGACGGTGCGGACGATGTCGATGATCTCGTGGCCGAGGCCGGCCATGGACGGGGCGGGAGAAGAGGTGTCGGTCATGGTCCCACGACGCCCCGACGCGCCGCGAAAGGCCAGGAAAGCCGCGTCGGGACATCCCGAAAATCGTGTCCGGACACGAAGTCCGGACACCAAGGAAGCCGACGTCGCGATCGGGGACACGCCGCAAGGGCGTGTCCCCGCCGGTCCTAGAACCGCTTGCGCACCGTCACATAGGCCTGGCGCGGCGCGCCCGGCAGCAGGGTCATGGCCGTGCCGCTGGGATCGGCCTTGGACGCGCCGCCCGAACCCACCGTCGAGATGTAGTCCTCGTCGGTCAGGTTGGTGATGTTGGCCTGCACTTCCAGGCCGCGCAGCCAGGCGTTGGTTTCGCCAGCGAAGCGGTAGCCCACGGTCAGGTCGGCGACGGTGAAGCCGTCGACCTTGCCGCCGTCGTTCTCGAACGTGTACCAGCGCGAGCTGGTGTAGCTGACGCCGAGGTTGCCGAAGAAGCCCGCGCCGTTGTCGTAGCCCAGGCTGGCCTTCAGCAGATGCTTGGGCGTGAAGACCACGTCCTTGCCCTTGGTGTGCATGGCCACCGTGCCGCCGGCGCCGGGGACGTCGTCCTGGTAGGTGGAGTCGTTGTAGGCGTAGGAACCGTACAGCGACCAGGCGTCGGTGATCCGGTACTGCCCGGCCAGCTCGATCCCCTTGGTCTTGACCGCGCCGACGTTCGACAGCACCGCCGGCAGGCCCAGGATCGGCGGAGCCGTGCTGGCGCTGGCCAAGCGGTTCTCGAAGTCGACGTGATAGAGCGCCGCCACGCCCTGGAAGCGGTCGGTCTTGTAGCGGACGCCGCCTTCGAAGGTCTTGGAGGTTTCCGGCTTGAGGTTGTCGCGAACGAAGTCGACCACCGCCTGGTTCTGCGAGGCGAACGGGCCGGAGGTGGCGGCCGAGACGTAGGCGGCCATGTTCTCGGTGTAGCCGCCGAACAGCTCCACGCCGCCCGTCAGGTCATAGACGACGCCGACCTGGGGCAGGAAGTTGTCTTTGGACTGGATCTTGCCGTTCACGCTGCCGACGATCGACTTGACCTCGTTCTCGACCTTCAGGGCCTTGAAGCCGAAATTGACCTTCAGGGCGTCGGTCACCGTCCAGACGTCCTGGACGTAGCCGGTCGTGGTCTTGGTGTTGAACTTGTACTCCCACGAGGTCAGGAACGGGTTGGACTGGAAGTCCAGCGGGTCGCGCGACGGGGCCGCCAGGGTCTCGGCGTAGAAGCGGCGGGCCTGGTGGAAGTCGTTGTCCTCGGTCCAGAAGCCGGCGCTGATCGCATGGGCGCCCAGGTCGACATAGAGGTTGCCGATCAGGCCCTTGCGGTCGATGTCGTACTCGGTGGTGCGGATCGACAGCGGGGCGGCCGTCGAGCCGGCCGAGCCATAGCCCGGGCTGACGGTGTAGGGCGTGTACCACAGGCCCTGGCCCTGGTTCTTGTGGCCGTAGCCGGTCAGGTCGAAGCGGGCCATCTCGCCCAGGTCGTGCTTCAGCGTGACGGCGTAGATGTCGTCGTCGCGGATGCCGGCGCCGGCGTAATAGGCGTCGTCGGGCGTGGCGACGCCGTACTGGGCGTAGGGGTTGGTCCCGACGCCGGTCCAGTAGCCGCCGTTCAGGAGCGGGGTCGCGCCGGCGTAGTTGGCCGGGTTGTTCAGCACGGCGGCCACGCCGACGGCCTTGTTCCAATCAGGCTGGAAGTTGTCCCAATCGCGGCCCAGGCGCTTGATCATGTCGAACGACATGTCCTGGTAGTCCTGTTCGCGGCGCTCCGAATGGTTCCAGAACGCGGTCAGCGAGCCGGTCTCGCCCAGGGGCAGCACGACCTTGGCGTCGTACTGGCGCTGCTTCTGCTCGCTGCCGCCCTTCCACTTGTCGGCCTTCTGGTCGACGGCCGAGACGTAGGCGCGCAGGCCGCCCAGGCTCTCGATCGCGCCGGTGTCGATCCGGCCGAACACCCGGTACATCGAGTCCGAACCGACCGTGGCGTTGGTCTGGACGTGGAACTCCTGCGACGGGTCGCGGGTGAAGAACTGCAGCGTGCCGCCCAGGTTGCTGGTCGAGGCGGTGGACAGCGAGCCGGCGCCCTGGGCCAGTTCGACCTTGCCCAGGTCCTCGCTGGTGACGGCGCGGCTGATGTGCAGGCCGTTGTAGTTGCCGTAGCTCATGTCGCCCAGCGGCACGCCGTCCAGGGTGAAGCCCAGGCGGCTCTGGTCGAAGCCGCGGATGGCGACGCGCGTCGACCACTCGTAGGCGCCGAAGGCGTCGGCGGACTGGAAGCTGACGCCGGGCAGTTTCTCGACCGCGCGCAGCGGGCTGGAACCGGCGGCCAGGACCTCGATCTGGGTGGTGCTGATCGTCTGGACCTGGCGGCTCTGGCCCTGGCCCAGCACGATCACGGCGTCGACTTCGGTGGCGTCGGCCGGGGCGGCGTCGGAGAGCGCCGCGGCGGCGACGGGCTCGGCGGCCAGGGCCAGGTGCGGCGCGGCCAACATCAGGGCGCAGAAGGCCCCGCCCAGTATCAGGTGTCGTTTCATGCTCGTATCCCCACGCCGGCGCTCAAGGGGAGCGGCGCCGGCTTGGGGAGCTGCGGTAACAGCGCTCGACGACAGCGCGCCGACAGTTCCGTGTCGGGTTTCCGACGGAACCGCGACGGCGGAATGACAACCCGCCGCCTGTCCGCGCCCGCCGGGAACATTGCGGAATCCCGCCCTGGAGGCTATCTGAGCGCCCGACCCCCGATCCCGAAGACCTGAAGAGGCCGACGCCCCCCATGGCTCAGCAATATATTTTCCAGATGCAAGGCCTGACCAAGGCCTATCCCGGCGGCAAGAAGGTCTTCGAGAACATCTGGCTGTCGTTCTATTCCGACGCCAAGATCGGCGTCGTGGGCGTCAACGGCTCGGGCAAGTCGACCCTGCTGAAGGTGATGGCGGGGCTCGACAAGGAGTTCTCGGGCGAGGCCAAGGCCGCCGAGGGCATCAAGCGCGGCTACCTCCCGCAGGAGCCGGTGCTGGACCCGACCCTGGACGTCTGGGGCAACGTCATCGCCGACTGCGAGGACAAGAAGGTCTTCGACAAGTACAACGAACTGGCGATCAAGCTGGGCGAGGACTATTCCGACGAACTCATGGAGGAGATGACCAAGCTCCAGGAGATCATCGACGCCCGCGACCTGTGGGACATCGACTCCAAGGTCGAGATGGCGATCAACGCCCTGCGCTGCCCGCCCAACGACGCCAACATCGAAAGCCTGTCGGGCGGTGAGAAGCGCCGCATCGCCCTGGCCCGCCTGCTGCTCAGCAAACCCGACATGCTGTTGCTGGACGAACCGACCAACCACCTGGACGCCGAGTCAGTGGCCTGGCTGCAGCATCACCTGGAAGAGTTCCCGGGCTGCGTGATCCTGGTCACCCACGACCGCTACTTCCTGGACCAGGTCACCAAGTGGACCCTGGAGCTGGATCGCGGCAAGGGCATCCCCTACGAGGGCAACTATTCCGGCTGGCTGGAACAGAAGCAGAAGCGCGTCGTCCAGGAGCAGTCGGAGTCCGAGTCCCGCCAGCGCGCCCTGACCCGCGAACTGGAATGGGTCCGCAGCTCGCCCAAGGCCCGTCAGTCCAAGTCCAAGGCTCGCCTGGCGTCGTACGAGGAAATGGTCGCCGCCCAGGAGAACGCCCGCGCCGCCCAGACCCACGCCCACATCCAGATCCCGCCCGGCCCGCGCCTGGGCAACGTGGTGCTGGAAGTCACCGGCCTGGAGAAGGAGTACGGCGACAAGGTGCTGTTCAAGGACCTGTCGTTCAAGCTGCCGCCCAACGGCATCGTCGGCGTCATCGGCCCGAACGGCGCCGGCAAGTCGACCCTGTTCAAGCTGATCACCGGCCGCGAGCAGCCCGACCAGGGCACGGTCAAGGTCGGCGAGACCGTCAAGCTCTCCTATGTCGACCAGTCGCGCGACGCGCTCGACCCCAACAAGACTATCTGGGAAGAGATCAGCGGCGGCACCGACGTGATGATCGTCGGCAAGCGCGAGATCAATTCCCGCGCCTATGTCGGCAGCTTCAACTTCAAGGGCGGCGACCAGCAGAAGAAGGTCGGCCTGCTGTCGGGCGGTGAGCGCAACCGCGTCCACCTGGCCAAGACCCTGGCCACCGGCGGCAACCTGCTGCTGCTGGACGAACCGACCAACGACCTGGACATCGAGACCCTGCAGGCCCTGGAAGAGGCCCTGGAAGAGTTCGCCGGCTGCGCCGTGGTCATCAGCCACGATCGCTGGTTCCTGGACCGCCTGGCGACCCACATCCTGGCCTTCGAGGGCGACAGCCACGTCGAATGGTTCGAGGGCAACTTCGAGATGTACGAGGAAGACAAGAAGCGCCGCCTGGGCGCCGACAGCCTGATCCCCAAGCGCATCAAGTTCCAGAAATTCGCGCGGTAATAGCGCGCGGTTCCGGTTACGCGACGGGGCGGTCCGCGAGGGCCGCCCCGTCGTCGTTTCGGGCCAGTCCTACTTCGGTTCGGTCGGCGCGCCGGGCGTCGTGGTCGAGCCGGGCAGGTTCGAGCCCGGGGCCGGGGTCGCGGCGTCCGGCATGGTCGGCGGGGTGGCCGGCATGCTGGTCGAGGAATCCGACGGCATGGTCGACGAGGTCGAAGGGTTCACCGAGGTGTCGGTGGTCGTCGAGGTCGACGTCGAGGCCGAGGTGTCGGTCGCGGGCGCGGTGGCCGAGGTGTCGGTCGACGTGCCGGTCGAGGCCGACCCGCTCCACCAGTCCTTGCTGGCCCGCGCCTTGGGCGAGGCCTTCAGATAGGCGTCGAGCTGGCTGTAGGGGATCGGCTGCTTGGGGCTGGCCGCGGCGGCCGAGCCCTTGGACTGGGGCGCGGCCGAGGCGGCTCCGGCGACGAGCACGGCCAGGGCGGCGCCGGCGACGAGGGTTCTGATCATCATGGGGAGTTTCTCCAGAACTGGCGCGTCCACGGGATCGCGTCGTTGAGCAAAACCCCTGAGCGTGGCCACAGTTCACAGCTTGGCTTTTGCAAGCCTCGGAACCAGGGCCCGCGTGACCGGGTTTGAAAGGCCGGTTCCCCCGTCGGCCTGGAGGCCAAGATGACCGAGGCATTCGCCCAGGGACTGGCGTTGGGCCCTTGCGCGATCACTATTCCGAGACTTGGCGGCCCCTGGCGTTCGCCCGGGACCGGAGTAGCTTGATCTGGCGAAACTGATCCCGATCTTTCAGGAACAGATCGCGGAGGCGCGGCCCGTCCAGGCCGCGCGCGTCGTCCGGGATGGAGAAGAGCATGCCCCAAACGCCCGCCGAAAAGCCCCACATCGTCCTTTCGCACGAGATGCTGATGTCGCTGCAGCCGCTTCTCGAAGGGGCGTACCAGGTGCACAGGCTGTGGGACTATCCCGATCGGCTGGCGTTCCTGGACGGGCCGGGGCGGCAGGTGCGGGCCATCGTTCACGCCGGCGAGCTGGTGCTGGCCAAGGACCTGCTGTCGGAGATGCCGCGACTGGGCCTGATCGCTTGCGTCAGCGTCGGCTATGACGGCGTCGACGTGGCGTGGTGCAAGCAGCACGGCATCGCCGTCACCCACTCGACCGGTCTCAACGCCGCCGACGTCGCCGACCATGCCGTTGGCCTGGTGCTGGCGGCCTGGCGCGGCATCGTCGAGGGCGACCAGAAGCTGCGCGGCGGCCACTGGACCAGCATGGAGCGGATGAGCCCCCGTCACAGCCTGCGGGGCCGCAAGGCTGGTATCGTCGGCCTGGGCCACATCGGCGAGGCGGTGGCCCAGCGTCTCGACGCCTTCGAATTGAAGGTCTCATGGTGGGCGCCGCGCCCCAAGGAGACCGAGCGTCCGCGCGTCAGGAGCCTGATGGACCTGGCCCGCGACAGCGACATCCTGGTGGTCTGCGCCAGGCCCGACGCCACGAACCGGCACATGATCAACCAGGCGGTCATCGAGGCCCTGGGGCCGCAGGGGCTGCTGGTCAACATCGCCCGCGGCTCGCTGATCGACGAGGACGCCCTGATCGCCGCGCTCAAAGACGGCCGGCTCGGCATGGCCGCGTTGGACGTCTTCGATCACGAACCGACCCCGGCTTCGCGCTGGGCCGGCGTGCCGCACACCGTATTGACCCCTCACACCGCCGGCGCGACGCTGGACAGCATCCCGGCCATGGTCGGGCTGACGGTCGAGAACCTGCGCCGGTTCTTCAAGGGCGAGGCCCTGGCCTCGCCGGTGGACGGCTAGGCGAGCATGAAGGCCCTGGCCCTGGGCGGCCTGATCGCCCTGGCGTCCGTCGCCGCCGGACTGGCCGCCGACGCGACCCATCCGTCTCCGGGCGAGTACCAGATCGACTCCGAGACGACCACGATCGCGCGCGCCGGGCCCAATGTCCTGCGCTCGGTGCAATGGGTCGACGGCACGACCGGAAACATCACCGTGGAGCAATCCGCCGGCGACGGGACCACGACGCGCCAGACCTATCCGGGACAGGGGCCCAATCGTTTCTGCTCGGGATCGGGGCCGCCGCCGGCAGGCGCGATCGCGTGCGCCAATCGCGTGTTCCAGGCCTTGCCGGGCGGGGGCTCCGACCAGCAGGCGGTCTGCGCCAGCGGCCAGACCCTGTCCGCCACCTGGCGGCGGTTGGCGGACGGGCAGTGGGAACACAGGTTCGAGACCCAGCCGGTCGCCGCCCCCGCGGCCGCGATGGACCCGCGCACCGCGGCGGCCATGGCGCCGGTCATGGCCCAGATCGAGGAGACGATCCGCTCGGGGCCGCCGCAGGAGGCCGAGGCCGCGAAGCAGCAACTGGCGGCGCTGAAGGCCAGCCTGGGCGGCGGCGCCGCGCCCGGCGGCTCGACGGTGTCGGTCCGCGAGACCTGGACCAAGATCGCCGATCGCTGTGACTAGGCGGCACGGGCCTGGGGCGCGGAGTTGATCCCGCCGCCGCGACCGCTCATGATCTGGCCGGAGGCCTGGGCGACGGACCTGGGCGCGAGGCGACGGGAGCTGAGATGGCCAAGGTCCTGGGCTTGGGCGGGGTGTTCTTCAAGGCGGAGGATCCGGCCGCCGTGGGCGCCTGGTACGCCCGGGTGCTGGGCTTCGAGGTGTCCGAGTGGGGCGGGGTCGCGTTCAAGCCTACCCGGGTCGCCGGCACGAACTGGTCGCCGTTCGCCGCCGACACCCACTATTTCGAACCGTCCCAGGCCCCGTTCATGATCAACTTCATCGTCGACGACCTGGACGGCGTGCTGGCCAGGGCCGCCGCCGAAGGGGTGGAGCCGACCGGCCGGCAGGACGAGGACATGGGGCGGTTCGCCTGGCTTATCGATCCCGCCGGGGTGAAGATTGAGCTTTGGGAGCCGGTGAAGGCCTCGCCTGAGGCATAGTTTACCGCGGCGGCGGGCCGGGGAATTCGCGGTTTCGCCAGACGGCCGAAGCGGATTTAGCTTGCCAAAACGGACATAAAGATATCTTTATGTCCCTATGAAGGTGTCGTCCGAACAGGTGGTGGATCTGCTGCGCGCGGCGGGCGAGTCGACCCGCCTGCGGGTGCTGGCCCTGCTGGCGGCCGAGGAGCTTTCGGTGCTGGAACTGTGCCGGATCCTGGACCAGAGCCAGCCTCGCGTTTCGCGTCACCTGAAGCTGTTGGCCGAGGCCGGCCTGGTCGAGCGGTTTCCGGACGGCGCCTGGGTGTTCTACCGCCTGGCCCTGAAGTCGCCAGGGCGGGCCATGATCGAGCAAGCCCTCGAGCTGATCGACCCGCGGGATCCCGTCGCCCGGGGCGACGCCGAGCGGTTGGCCCTGGTGCGCGCCGAGCGCACGGCCGGCGCCCAGGCCTATTTCGCCCGCAACGCCGCGCGCTGGAACGAGATCCGTTCGCTCTATGTCGATGAGGCCGAGGTCGAGGCCGCCATCCTGCAGGCGGCGGGCGAGGGGCCCTTCGACGAGATGGTCGATCTGGGCGCCGGCGCCGGGCGCATGCTGACGCTTTTCGGGCGTCGCGCGGGCGCGGCCCTGGGGCTGGACCTGTCGCAGCAGATGCTCAACATCGCCCGCGACGAGGTGGCCAAGGCGGGGCTGGAACAGTGCGAGCTGCGCCACGGCGACATCTTCGCCACCGGTCTGCCGGGCGGCTGCGCCGACCTGGTGACCGTGCACCAGGTGCTGCACTATCTGGGCGATCCCGCCGCCGCCGTGGCCGAGGCCGCGCGGCTGGTGGCCGACGGCGGCCTGCTGCTGATCGCCGACTTCGCCCCTCACGACCACGAATTCCTGCGCGAGAACCACCAGCATCGGCGCCTGGGCTTCGCCGACGCCGAGATCATCGCCTGGATCGAGGCCGCCGGCCTGATCCTGGACGCCAACATCGCCCTGCCGCCGACCTCCGGCGAGGGCCTCACCGTCAAGATCTGGACCGCGCGCCGTCCCTACGACCCCGCCGCGGTTCGAAACGCCGCCAAGACTGCCGAAAGAAGCGCCGCATGACCGTTCCTCCTATTCGTCGCGTCCTGGGTCCGGTCGCCCGTGCCGGCGAGCGCACCGACCGTCCGCGCGTCTCGTTCGAGTTCTTCCCGCCCAAGACCGAACAGATGGAAGAAAACCTGTGGGCGGCGATCAAGCGCCTGGCCCCGCTGGATCCGGCCTTCGTCTCGGTGACCTACGGGGCGGGCGGCTCGACGCGCGAGCGCACCCACCGCACCGTCAAGCGCATCCTGGACGAGACCAGCCTCAAGCCCGCCGCTCACCTGACCTGCGTCGGCGCCAGCCGCGCCGAGGTGGACGAGGTGATCCGCGAATACTGGGAGACCGGCGTGCGCCACGTCGTGTCGCTGCGCGGCGACCCGCCGCCCGGCGAGGGCGGCATCGGCGGCGTCTACGTGCCGCGCGAGGACGGCTACAAGAACGCCACCGAGCTGACCTCGGCCCTGACCGCGATCGCGCCGTTCAACGTGCTGGTCGGGGTCTATCCGGAGAAGCATCCCGAAAGCCCGTCGATCGAGCACGACATCGACGTGCTGAAGGCCAAGGTCGACGCCGGGGCGACCCTGGCCATCAGCCAGTTCTTCTTCGACACCGACGCCTTCCTGCGGTTCGTGGACAAGGTGCGGGCGGCCGGGATCACCATCCCGATCGTGCCGGGCATCATGCCGGTGACCAATTTCAAGGGCCTGGTGAAGATGTCGGCGGCCTGTCAGACGGCTGTGCCGGGCTGGCTGGCCAACCTGTTCGACGGCCTGGACGAGGACGCCGACACCCGCCGGCTGATCGCCTGCTCGGTGGCCTCGGAGATGTGCGCCAAGCTGCAGGAGCAGGGCTTCTCCGACTTCCACTTCTACACCCTGAACCGCGCCGACCTAGTCTACGCCATCTGCCGCGTGCTGGGCGTGCGCGAGACCGCGCCGGCGCCGGCTCCCCTCTCGACGGAGGCCGCGGCGTGAAACCCGCGACGCCGATCTTCCTGGCGGTCCTGAGCCTGGCCCTGGCCGGCGCGGCGCATGCCGACGATCCGGCCAACTGGTCCAAGCCGATCCGGCCCTACCGGGTGGTCGGCAACATCTACTATGTCGGTTCGGAAGGCCTGTCGGCCTGGCTGATCTCGTCGTCGGAAGGCCACGTTCTGTTGGACAGCGGTCCGTCGCCGGCCGGGGCCAAGCTGATCGAGGCCAATATCGCGGCCCTGGGCTTCAAGCTTTCGGACGTGAAGATCCTGATCAACACCCATGCCCATTTCGACCACGCCGGAGGCCTGGCCCAGCTGAAGGCCGACACCGGCGCCAAGGTCTGGGCCTCGCGCCCGGACGAGCCGGCCCTGAAGAAGGGCCAGCATTTCGGCGACAACGCCAACGGGCTGACGCCGTTCGCGCCGGTCAAGGTCGACAAGGCGTTCGGCGACGGCCAGAAGCTGAAGCTGGGCGAAACCACCCTGGTCGCGCACCTGACGCCGGGCCACACGATCGGCTGCACCACCTGGACCACCCAGGTGGTCGATCGGGACCGGCCGCTGAACGTCACTTTCCCCTGTTCGGCCTCGGTGGCGGGCAACGTGCTGGTGGGCAACAAGACCTACAGGAACATCGTCGCCGACTACCGCGTCACCTTCGCCACGCTGAAGACGCTGCCCACCGACGTGATGCTGCCCAGCCACGAGGAGCAGGGAAACCTGCTGGCCAAACGCAGGAAGATGCTGGCCGGCGACGTCAACGCCTTCGTCGACCCCGGCGAGATCGTCCGCTACGCCACCGCCTCGGAGGCGGCCTTCGACAAGGAGCTGGCCCGCCAGCAAGCCGACCCAAAGCCGTGACATAGCCGCGAGCGCGCAGAATTGAGTCCCGCTTCCTCGCGAAGCGCTAGAAAGACCCGAACGGCCGGAGCCCCATCCTCCGGCAGGAGCCGACCATGACCGATCTCACCACCCGAGCCGGGCGCATCGAAGCCCTCAAGGCCGCCGCCAAGGAGCGCATCCTGATCCTCGACGGCTCGTGGGGGGTGATGTTCCAGAAGAAGAAGCTGACCGAGGCCGACTACCGCGCCGAGCGCTTCGCCGACTACGACGGCCAGATGAAGGGCAACAACGACATCCTGTGCCTGACCCGGCCCGACCTGGTGGCCGAGTTGCATGACGCCTATTTCGCCGCAGGCGCCGACATTTCCGAGACCAACACCTTCTCGGGCACTACCATCGCCCAGGCCGACTACGGTCTGGACGCCGCCACCGTGCGCGACATCAACTACGAAGGCGCCCGCATCGGCCGCCAGGTCGCCGACCGCTGGCTGGCCGAGCATCCGGAAAAGCCGCGCTTCATCGCCGGCTCGATCGGGCCGCTGAACGTCATGCTGTCGATGTCGTCGGACGTGAACGATCCGGGCGCGCGCAAGGTGACCTTCGACCAGGTCTACCAGGCCTATCGCGAGCAGGTGGCGGCGCTCTACGAGGGCGGGGTCGATCTGTTCCTGATCGAGACCATCACCGACACCCTCAACTGCAAGGCCGCGATCAAGGCGATCCTGGACCTGCGCGACGAGGGGCATGAAGAGCTGCCGATCTGGATCAGCGGCACGATCACCGACCGCTCGGGCCGCACCCTGTCGGGCCAGACGGCCGAGGCGTTCTGGAACTCGGTCAAGCACTGCAAGCCGTTCGCCGTGGGCTTCAACTGCGCCCTGGGGGCCGACCTGATGCGGCCGCACATCGCCGAGATGGCCCGCATCGCCGACACCCTGGTGGCGGCCTATCCCAACGCCGGCCTGCCCAATGCCATGGGCGAGTACGACGAGGAGCCACACCAGACCGGCCACCAGCTGCACGAGTGGGCCAAGGACGGCATCGTCAACATCCTGGGCGGCTGCTGCGGCACCACGCCGGACCACATCCGCCACGTGGCCGACGAGGTGCGCGGCCTGACGCCTCGCGCCATCCCCGAGCGCCCGAAGGCCATGCGCCTGGCGGGCCTGGAACCTTTCGAGCTGGCCTAGAGAATTCGACGATGCGCACGACGATCCTCTTCGGCGGCATGAGCCGCGAGCGCCTGGTCTCGGTGGCCAGCGCCAAGGCCCTGGCCAAGGCCTTGCCGGACGCCGACCTGTGGTACTGGGCGCCGGACGACCGGGTCTATGTGGCCAGCGACGCCGTGCTGCAGGCCCATGAGCGGCCGTTCGAGATCGACCTGCCCACCGAAGGCGCGCCGATCGGCGGCATAGAGGCGGCGCTGGACAAGGCCAAGGCCGAGGATCGGGTGTTGGTCCTGGGCATGCACGGCGGCGCGGCCGAGAACGGGGACCTGGCGGCCCTGTGCGAGGCGCGCGGCGTGGCCTTCACCGGCTCGGACTCCAGGTCCAGCCGCCTGGCCTTCGACAAGATCGCCACCAAGGCCGCCGTGGCCAAGGCCGGCGTCGTCGCGCCCTTGACCATCGAATTGGCCGACGCGGAAGCCGCCCTGGCCCGCCACGGCAAGCTGGTGGCCAAGCCGGTGGCCGACGGCTCCAGCTACGGCCTGATCTTCGTCAACCAGGCCGCCGACCTCGAAACGCTGAAGGCCGCCGCCGCCCGCGAGGCCTATGTGATCGAGCCGTTCGTGGCCGGGGCCGAGGCCACCTGCGGGGTGCTGGAAATGGACGGCCGGGTCTTCGCCCTGCCGCCTGTCGAGATCCGTCCCGCCGACGGGGCTTTCGACTATGTCGGCAAGTACCTGGCCAAGACGACCGAAGAGATCTGCCCGGCCACCTTCGCGCCGCAGGTCAACGCCGCCATGCAGGACGCCGCGCTGCGGGCCCACAAGACCGTGGGGGCGGGCGGCTATTCGCGCAGCGACTTCATCGTCACGCCGAACGGCCCGATCTTCCTGGAGATCAACACCCTGCCGGGCATGACCGCCGCGTCGCTGTATCCCAAGTCGCTGAAGGCCCAAGGGATCGCGTTCAAGGATTTCCTGGACGGCCAGATCGCCCTGGCGGTCGCCCGCGCCAACGCCGAGGCGGCCTGACCATGGGGGGCTGGGCCGACGGACCGTTCGACAACGACGAGGCGATGGATTTCGTCGCCGACCTTTCCGAGGCGCCGGACTGGCGCACGGTCGTGCAGATGCTGGACCACGTCACCAAGACGGCGGGCTACCTGGAGGCGCCCGAAGGCGAGATCGCCGTGGCCGCCGCCGCCATCGTCGCGGCGGCCGTCGGCGAGGTGACGATCCTGCCCGACAGCCATCGCGAGCTGAAGGCCGCCCTGGGCGCGCCGCCGCAAGACGCCGTCGCCCTGGCCCGATCGGCTCTGGCGCGCGTTGTGGCTCCAGCCTCCGAACTCGACGAACTCTGGCAGGAGGGTGACGACCACGACGCGTGGCTCACCCAGATCGCCGCCCTGCAAACGACCTTGAGTGCATCCCAATGAGACCTGTCTTCGTCAACATCGGTGAGCGCACCAACGTCACCGGATCGGCCAAGTTCAAGAAGCTGATCGTCGAGGGCGACTATTCGGCCGCCCTGTCCGTCGCCCGCCAGCAGGTCGAGGCCGGCGCCCAGGTCATCGACGTCAACATGGACGAAGGCCTGCTGGACTCCAAGCAGGCCATGATCACCTTCCTGAACCTGATGGCGGCCGAGCCCGACATCGCCCGGGTGCCGGTGATGATCGACAGCTCCAAGTGGGAGGTGATCGAGGCCGGCCTGAAGTGCGTGCAGGGCAAGGCGATCGTCAACTCGATCTCGATGAAGGAGGGCGAGGAGAAGTTCATCGAGCAGGCCAGGCTGTGCCTGCGCTACGGCGCGGCCGTGGTGGTGATGGCCTTCGACGAGATCGGCCAAGCCGACACCGCCGCCCGCAAGATCGAGATCTGCGAGAAGGCCTACCGCATCCTGGTCGACAAGGTGGGCTTCCCGCCGGAAGACATCATCTTCGACCCCAACATCTTCGCCGTGGCGACCGGGATCGAGGAGCACGACAACTACGCCGTCGACTTCATCGAGGGCGTGCGCGAGATCAAGAAGCGCTGCCCCTACGCCCGCATCTCGGGTGGGGTGTCGAACGTGTCGTTCAGCTTCCGAGGCAACGAGCCGGTGCGCCGCGCGATCCACTCGGTGTTCCTGTACCACGCCATCGAGGCGGGCATGGACATGGGCATCGTCAACGCCGGCGATCTGCCGGTCTACGACACCCTGGATCCCGAACTGCGCGAAGCCGTCGAGGACGTGATCCTCAACCGCCCGCAGCGGACCAACGTCTCCAACACCGAGCGCCTGGTCGACATGGCCCCGCGCTACAAGGGCGACAAGAGCCAGGTCCAGACCGCCAATCTCGAATGGCGCAAGGGCACGGTGAACGAGCGCATCACCCACGCCCTGGTCAACGGCATCACCGACTATATCGAACAGGACACGGAGGAAGCGCGCCAGTCGGTCGAGCGGCCGCTGCACGTGATCGAAGGCCACCTGATGGACGGCATCAACGTGGTCGGCGACCTGTTTGGCTCGGGCAAGATGTTCCTGCCGCAGGTCGTGAAGTCGGCCCGCGTCATGAAGCAGGCGGTGGCCTATCTCGAGCCGTTCATGGAGGCCGAAAAGACCGGCAAGCCGCGCGAGCAGGCCGGCAAGATCCTGATGGCCACCGTCAAGGGCGACGTCCACGACATCGGCAAGAACATCGTCGGCGTGGTCCTGCAGTGCAACAACTACGAGGTCATCGACCTGGGCGTGATGGTCCCGGCCGACCGCATCCTCGACGAGGCGCGCAAGCACAACGTCGACATGATCGGCCTGTCGGGCCTGATCACCCCGTCGCTGGACGAGATGGTGTTCGTGGCCTCGGAGATGGAGCGCCAGGGCTTCACCATGCCGCTGCTGATCGGCGGCGCCACCACCAGCCGCACCCACACGGCGGTCAAGATCGAGCCGGCCTATCGCGCGGGGTCCACGACCTATGTGCTGGACGCCAGCCGGGCGGTGGGCGTGGTCTCGGGCCTCCTGTCGGCGGGTGATCGCGACCGGCTGCAGGCCGAGACCCGCGCCGAATATGTCCGCATCCGCGAGCAGTACGCCCGTGGCCAGACGGCCAAGGCGCGCACCAAGATCGCCGACGCCCGCAAGCGCAAGTTCGCCATCGACTGGGAAGGCTATCAGCCGCCCAGGCCGGCCTTCATCGGCGCGCGCACCTTCGAGCCGTCGCTGGCCGAGCTGGTCCCGTTCATCGACTGGTCGCCGTTCTTCGCCAGCTGGGAGCTGATCGGCCGCTTCCCGCAGATCCTGGAGGACGACGTGGTCGGCCAGGCCGCCACCGACCTCTATCGCGACGCCCGCGCCATGCTCGACAAGCTCGTCCATGAAAAATGGTTCGGGGCCAAGGGCGTGGTCGGCTTCTGGCCGGCCCAGGCCGATGGCGACGACATCGTTCTCTACACGGACGAAAGCCGCTCTACCGAGCTGGCCCGGCTGTTCACCCTGCGCCAGCAGATGGACAAGTCCGAGGGCAAGGCCAACCTGGCCTTGGCCGACTTCGTCGCGCCGATCGGCCAGGGCGCCGACTACATGGGCGGGTTCGCCGTCACCGCCGGCCACGGCGAGGACGAGATCGTCAAGCGCTTCAAGGACGCCGGCGACGACTACAGCGCCATCATGGCCTCCGCCCTGGCCGACCGCCTGGCCGAGGCCTTCGCCGAATGGCTGCACTACAAGGCCCGCGTCGAGCTGTGGGGCTACGCCAAGGGCGAGCGCGAGGACGTCGACGTGATGATCGCCGAGAAGTACCAGGGCATCCGCCCGGCCCCCGGCTATCCGGCCCAGCCCGACCACACCGAGAAGGGCACGCTGTTCAAGCTGCTGGACGCCGAGGCGGCCACCGGCATGATCCTGACCGAAAGCTACGCCATGAGCCCCGGCGCGGCGGTGTCGGGCTTCTATTTCAGCCATTCGCAAAGTCACTATTTCGGCGTCGGCAAGGTCGATCTCGACCAGGTCGAGGACTATGCCCGCCGCAAGGGCTGGGACCTGGCGATGGCCGAGAAGTGGTTGTCGCCGATCCTCAACTACGATCCGGCGGCGCGGGTGAAGGGCGAGGCGGCTTAGGGCCGCGACGGGCGAAAGCTAACCGGGGGTCTGGGCGGGCGACGCCACGCGACCTCCGCGTGTCTTGCGCCTCGCTTTGCGGTAGGCTGAGCGCATGGCCGAACCGCGCGCTCCTCGCCTCGCCGTGCTGATCGACGCGGACAACGCGTCTCCCCGCATTGCGCCGGGGCTGTTCCAGGAAATCGCCAAGATTGGGGAAGCCAGCCTCCGACGGATCTATGGCGACTTCTCCAGCCCGCGTCTGAAGGGATGGACGGACCTGTTGTCCGTCCACGCGATCATGCCCTACCAGAACTTCGCCCATACGCAGGGCAAGAACGCCTCGGACATCGCCCTGGTGATCGACGCCATGGACCTACTGCACGCGGGTCGCTTCGACGGCTTCTGCCTGGTGTCTTCAGACAGCGATTTCACCCGGCTGGCGGCTCGCATTCGCGAGCAGGGCGTCGACGTTTACGGTTTTGGGGAACGCAAGACCCCGGAGAGCTTCCGACAGGCCTGCAGCCGGTTTGTCTATACCGAGAACCTACTGCCCGAGGCGGTGGTCGCGGTGTCGTCCGACCAGGCGCCGGCCTCGCTCGCCTCGACGCGCCAGCCGCCGAGCGCGGCGGCCCCCCTGATCCGAACGGCCCTGGCTCAGCTGGATGTGGACGAAGGGGGCGGCTGGACGCCCCTGGGCCGAGTCGGCCAGCAGCTCGCCATTCTCGCGCCCGATTTCGATCCGCGAACCTACGGTCACGCCAAGCTGCGCGACCTCGTGGCCAAGGTCGGGCTTTTCGAGATCCGCACCACGGAAACGGGCGCGGTTCAGATCAGGACGAAGCCCACGCAGAGGACGGTCGTCCGCAAGGCGTGACGTCGGGCCGGAGCCGCAAATCGCGGCGACAGGATCTGGCATGGGCCCTGGAGCGAGACGGCGGGCGCAGTTGAACCGTCGCCTGGTCAGGCGTTGTCGAGCAGATCCTCCAGCCGCGTCCGCAGTTCCGGCGCCAGCAGCGCCGCCACCTCGGCATCGGCCTCGAACGACCGAACCGATCGATAGACCTCGCCCGTCGGGTCGCGATGGACGATGATCCGCCGCGTCTCGACATCGACCACCCAATAGTCGCGCACGCCGTGGTCGGCGTAGATCGCGGCCTTGAGGCCCAGGTCTCGCGACAGGCTCTCGTCGCTGACCTCGATCAGCAGGATGAGGTCCCCGCCCGACAGGTCCTGCGGCTTGAACGCGCGCGGATAGAGCATCAGGTCGGGTTCGACGAACAGCATCTCGGTCAGGTAGAGCGTGGTCTCGACGCCGACCCGCAGGTCATCGGCCTTGCCCTTCACCAGCCACTCGTTGAGCACGCTCTTGAAGATCTCATGGTCGTTCTTCTTGGCCGCCATGACCACGAGCTCCCCCCCGATCAGCTCGACGTTCTCGTCCTCCTGCATCACGCCCGCCTCGACCATGCGGAACACGTCCTGCGTGGTGAACAGCCGACGAGGCAGGTCGGGAGAGGGGCGAACGGGCGCATTCATGCAGCGACGATACCATGGCGGCCGGGGCCGCGCACGCGGCGGTCAGTCCTGCTTCGGGCACATCTCCGCTGTGTCCTTCAGCCGCTCGATCAGCCAGCGTCCGGCCGGGCCCGGCGGCGTGTCGGCGCGGTGGGCGGCGTACATCGGCATCAGGTAGCCGCCGGCCGGGGCGTCGCGCATCTTCAGCTCGACCAGGGTCCCGGCTTGGAGATCGGCCTCGACCCGGTCCCAGGGCATGCCGCCCCAGCCCAGGCCGGCGCGCAGGAAGGCGTGCTTGGCGCCCATGTCGGCCAGCCGCCAGGTGCGGGGCGAGAACACCCCGAACTCCCGGCCCTGGGTCAGGGGCGAGCGGTCGGTCAGCACCAGCTGGACATGGCCCGCCACGTCCTCCGGGCTCAGCGGGCCGGGCAGGGCGGCCAGCGGATGGCCGACGGCGGCCACCTGCACCAGGCTCAGGGTGATCAGCCGCTCGCGCACCAGCTCCGGCGGCGCGTCGGGCAGCGAACCCATCACCCCGAACGCGCAGCGGCCGTCCAGCACCGGCGCCAGCACCGCGCCCAGGGCCTCGACATGGATGCGCAGGGTGGTGTCGGGGAAATGGTGCTGGAAGTCGCCGATGGCGTGGGTCAGCACCTCCATGGGGAACAGCACGTCGACGACGATCGACACCTCGGGCTCCAGCCCGCCGGCCAGGCTGGCGGCGCGGGCCTTGAAGGCGTCCATGCGGCCAGCCACCTCGCGGGCCTCGACCACCAGGGCGCGACCGGCCTGCGTCAGCACCGGCAGGCGGGCGGCGCGGTCGAACAGGCGCACGCCCAGCTGGCCTTCGAGATTGGCCAGGGTCTGGCTGACCACCGACTGGGCGCGGCCCAGCTTGCGCCCCGCCGCCGAGAAGCTGCCCTCGTCGGCGGCGGCGAGGAAGGTGCGCATCTGGTCGAGGGTGACGCCGTCCAGCATGTATCGATCCTGACGATGGATATCATCTAATCATATAGGCTGCTGCGCTGGGTCGGGAAGGCCTAAATCCCTCCTCGCGCCAGAGGGCGCTTCGGAGTTCCAAGGTCATGAAACTGCTTCACATCGATTCCAGCATCCTGGGCGCCGGCTCGGTGAGCCGCACGCTGTCGGCCGCGATCGTCGCCGCCCAGACCGCCCAGCATCCCGGCCTGGAGATCGTCCGCCGCGACCTGGTCGCCCAGCCGCTAGGCCACCTGACGGGCGCCCACCTGGCCGCCGGCCAGGGCGCGACGCCGGAAGACGCCGGCCTGGCCGCCGACATCGCCTCGGGCCAGGCGGCCCTCGACGAGTTCCTGGCCGCCGACATCGTGGTGATCGGCGCGCCGATGTACAACTTCTCGATCTCCAGCCAGCTGAAGGCCTGGATCGACCGGGTGGCCGTGGCCGGCCGCACCTTCCGCTACACCGAGAACGGCCCCGAGGGTCTGGCCGGCGGCAAGACGGTGATCATCGCCTCCGCGCGCGGCGGCCATTACGGCGAGGGCGCGCCCGCCGCCGGCCTGGACCACCAGGAAACCTATCTGAAGGGGCTGTTCGGCTTTCTGGGCGTCACCGATCTCCGCTTCATCCGCGCCGAGGGCGTGGCCCTGGGCGAGGAAGCCCGCGGCAAGTCGCTGGAAGCGGCCCAGGGCGAGATCCTGAAGCTGGCGGCCTGAGCCTCGTCGGCGCCTGACGACCTGAAGGGACGCTCCCGCCGCGAGGACGTGGGCGTCCCGGTCGAACTCGGCTAGGTTTCCCCGGCGAATCCGGGAGGCGCTGCGTGAGCCAGTTCAATCGACGTGACGTTCTGGCGCTGGGCGCCGCGACCCTGGCCCTGGGCGGAAGCGGCGAGGCCCGGGCCGCCGCCGCGCCCGGCGACGTCGCGACCGAGGCCCTGCTAGCTCAGGTCGCCGAGGATCTGATGCGGGAATATCCCGAGAACGCCTCGGCCCTGGGCCTGGACAAGGACAGGCGGGCCGCCCTGAAGTCCAGCCTGACCGACCGCTCGCTGGCGGGCCGCGCCAGGCTGGCCGCCGCCGCCAGGGCGCGGGTCGCCCGGATGAAGGCGGTCGACCGCAAGGGCCTGAGCCCCGCGGTCGCCCTCGACCTGGGCGTCGTCCAGACCGCCCACGAACTGGCCGTCGAAGGCTTCGACTTTCCCTATGGCGACGCCATCGGCCTGTCGTCGCAGTGGTCCTATCGCAACGCGCCCTACGTGGTGGCCCAGAACACCGGCGCCTTCGTCGAGACGCCGGACTTCCTGGACAGCCAGCACGGCGTGATGGGCGCCGCCGACGTCGAGGCCTATCTCCACCGCCTGGAGCTCTACGCCGCCCAGCTGGACGGCGAGACGGCGCGGCTGAAGCACGACGGCGCGCTGGGCGTGGTCGCCCCCGACTTCCTGCTGGACAAGACGCTGAAGCAGCAGAAAGGCGCCCGCGCCCAGCCGGTCGCCGAGTGGGGCCTGGTCACTTCCCTGGCCAGGAAGGCCAAGGACATCCCCGGCGACCCCGCGCGGCGCGCCGTCGCCATCGTCGAGGGCAGGATCGCTCCGGCCATGGACCGCCAGATCGCCGAGCTGACCGCCCATCGCGCCAGGGCCACCTCCGAGGCTGGCGCCTGGAAGCTGCCGGACGGCGAGGCCTACTACGCCTGGGCGCTGCGGGCCGGCACCACCAGCCGCCTGACGCCCGACGAGATCCACCAGATGGGACAGGACCAGCTGAAGACGCTGTTCGCCCGCATGGACACGCTGCTGAAGGCCCAGGGCCTGACCCAGGGCAGCGTCGGCGCGCGGATGAAGGCCCTGGGCGAGGACCCCAGGAACCTGTTCCCCAACACCGACGAGGGCCGGGCCCAGATCCTGGCCTATCTGAACGGCCGGGTGGCCGACATCCGCACCCGCCTGCCACGCGCCTTCGCCACGCTGGCGCCGGGCAATCTGGTCATCAAGCGCGTGCCAGTCGAGATCCAGGACGGAGCCCCGGGCGGCTACGCGGCGGCCGGCTCGATCGACGGCACGATTCCCGGAAACTACTACATCAACCTGCGCGACACCGGCATGTGGCCGCGCTATGGCCTGCCGACCCTGACCTATCACGAGGGGCTGCCCGGCCACGTCTGGCAGGGCGAATACACCTACAAGCTGCCCCTGGTCCGCTCGCTGCTGGCCTTCAACGCCTATTCGGAAGGCTGGGCCCTCTATGCGGAGCAGTTGGCCGATGAGCTGGGCGCCTATGACGGCGATCCGCTGGGCCAGCTGGGCTACCTGCAGTCCATCGCCTTCCGGGCCTGCCGCCTGGTGGTCGACACCGGCATCCACGCCAAGCGCTGGACCCGCGACCAGGCGATCGACTGGTTCGTGACCACCAACGGCTCGACCCGCGAGGAGGTGCAGGGCGAGGTGGACCGCTACTGTGCCTGGCCGGGCCAGGCGTGCGGCTACAAGGTGGGGCACAGCGAGATCGTCCGCCTGCGGAGCAAGGCCCAGGCCGCGCTGGGCGCTCGCTTCGACCTGCGCACCTTCGACGACGCGGTGGTGATGGGGGGCAACGTCCCGCTGACCCAGCTGGAGGGCGTGATCGACGCGTATGTGAAGGGCAAGCGGGCGACCTAAGTCCCCACAAGCCCGCTCATCCCGGAAGATTGGATGGGCCGAGTCCTCTAGCCAAAACTCGCCCTTTGCGTTCATCCTGATCACGTACGGAGGCGTCGACCTCCGGCGGGCAGGGGGCGAACGTGGGCGACAACGGCATCAGCCGCAGGGCGCTGGGCGCGCTGGCGGTGGGCGGAGCGGCGAGCGTGGGACTGAGCGGCTGCGACCGCGTCGGCCCCGCCGAGCCGACGGTGAAATCCCGCCAGTTCCCCAAGGACTTCGTCTGGGGCGTGGCGACGGCGGCCTTCCAGACCGAAGGCTCGCCCACCGCGGATGGTCGCGGCCCCAGCATCTGGGACATCTTCGAAAAGCAGCCGGGCCGGATCAAGGACGGCTCCACCGCGGACGTCGCCACCGACAGCTATCGCCGCTACGCCGAGGACGTCGACCTGATCGCCGGGGCGGGCCTGAAGGCCTTCCGGTTCTCGATCGCCTGGTCGCGGGTGCTGCCCACGGGCGCGGGGACGGTCAACGCCGCGGGGCTGGACCACTATGAGCGCCTGGTCGACGCCTGTCTCGCCAAGGGGATCACGCCCTACGCCACTCTGTTCCACTGGGACCTGCCCCAGGCCCTGCAGGACAAGGGCGGCTGGAGCGCGCGCGACACCGCCAGGAGCTTCGCCGACTACGCCGCGGCCGTGGCCGGGCGGATCGGCGACCGCCTCAAGCATGTCATCACCCTGAACGAACCGGCCGTGCACACGGTGTTCGGCCACGTGCTGGGCGAGCAGGCGCCGGGGCTGAAGGATATCGCCCTGCTGGGGCCGACGACCCACCACATGAACCTGGGCCAAGGCCTGGCGATCCAGGCCCTGCGCGCGGCGCGAAGCGACCTGCGGATCGGCACGACCCAGGCGCTGCAGCCGTGCCGCGCGTCGGGCGGCCCGCTGGCGTTCTGGAACCGTCCCGCCGCCGACGGCCTGGACGCGCTGTGGAACCGGGCCTGGCTGGACCCGCTGCTGAACGGAGCCTATCCGGCGCTGATGGACCAATTCCTCAAGGGCCACGTCCGCGATGGCGACCTGATGGTCATCCGCCAGCCGATCGACTTCCTGGGGGTCAACTACTACGCCCCGGCCTATGTGAAGCTGGACCTGGCCAGTCCCAGCCACATCGCGCCGGGCGCGCCGCCGAAGGGGGCCGAGCTGGACGCCTTCGGCCGGCAGATCGACCCGTCGGGCCTGGCGGAGGTGCTGGAGATGGTCCGTCGCGACTATGGCAACCCGCCGGTGCTGATCACCGAGAACGGCTGCTCGGACCCGTTCGGTGAGGGGCCGGCGGTGATCGACGACGGCTTCCGCGTCCAGTATCTGCGCCGCCACCTGGAGGCGGTGAAGAGCGCCATGGAGGCCGGCTCGCGGATCGGCGGCTACTTCACCTGGACCCTGATCGACAACTGGGAATGGGACATCGGCTACACGTCGAAGTTCGGCCTGGTGGCCATGGACCGCGCGACCGGCCTGCGTACGCCCAAGACGTCGTACGGGTGGTTCAAGAGGGTGGCGACGACGGGTCTGTTGCCGTCGAGCTAGACGCGGATCGGGGACAGGCGCATGCGCCTGTCCCCGATCATCGCGCGACCTAGTCCGCCTTGCAGATCAGCACGTTCTTGCCGCCGCGCTTGGCGGGAACCAGGCTTCCGGCGCAGGGCTTGGGATCGTTCGGGTCGATGATGACCTCGCCCTTGGCGGCGATCGGCAGGGCCGCGGGCTTGGCGCCGATCGGCGGCAGGGCGGCCGCGGTCTTCCTGGCGGCGGGCTTGGCGGCGGGCTTCGCAACGGCCGGAGCTTCGACGGGAGTCTGGGCCGTCGGCGTCTCGGTCGGCGGGGCTTCGGGTTCGCTCACGGGCGCCGCGGTTTCCGCCGGGCTCGGCGTGGGGTCCGCAGCCTTGGTCTCTTCGATGGCCGACGCGGAGTCCTTCTTGACGTTGTAGTTCAGGGCCTGGCCGAACAGGTTGGACTTGGTCTCCAGCGCCTTGGCGCGGGTGTCGCAGTCGCCGGGCGGGCTCCAGCTCATCCACACCTGGGCCAGGCGGGCCTTGTCGATTTGGTCGGCGCCGGTCCAGACCGAATGGCCCTTCTTGATCGCCGCCGCGCCATATTCCGAGATGGGGCGGGGGCTGGCCTTCTCGGCCGCGACGATGGCCGAACGATAGGTCGCCAGGTCCTTCTTGGCCTGGGCGCGCATCGCCGGATATTCCTTCATGGCCGCGTTGAAGCCGTCGGGGCCGGGGAAGGTCTTCTCGATGCGGGTCACCTCCGGCATCACCTTGTCGTACAGCTCGACATAGCCGCCCAGCGCGCCGTAGCACCAGCCGACATAGCCGTAGTCGTCGGTCGGGGCCGTGGCGGCGGGCTGGGTGCGGGGCGGGGGAGCCGAAGCGGTCGGCGCGGTGGACACCGGAGCGTCCTGGGCGATCAGGGCCAGGGCGAGAAGGAAGGCGGTCGCCATGCGGGCGGAGGTCCTCTTGGTGGGGCGTCGCTCAGAGAGTCGGTCGCGTTCGAATAGAGCATTTCCGGCCGCATTGGGACCGGAGCATGGCGCCGGCTGTTTTGCACCGCCGTCGGCCAAGCGTCGCCATAACGGCTGGATCGGCCAAAACGCTCCCGCTTCCGGCAAAGATTCCTGTGTGCAGCCTGCCGTTGCGCGAGTCGTCGTCGCTTCCACACGTTACAAAGTTTCAATGTGCGCCGCAGCACGCAGCGGGTGGGGGCATGACGTTTTTGTGCTAGAAGGCAGGACGGGAGCGTGATCCGTTGAGAGGCGGGGGGCGTATCTCCGCCGTCATCACTCCGCCATGCTTCTGGATTTTCGTCACGGTCATGACCTTCTGGCGCAACATCGCAACCCTCGCCGCGCGCCGGCTGGACATGGCCGAGTGCCAGGAATGTCCGCCGGGCCTGCCCGGCCAGGATCCGGCCTTCTCGACCGCGGTCACGGCGCTGGGCGCGAAGCTGGCCAAGGCCGATGGCTCGGCCGACGGCGACGAATACGCCGCCTTCGCCGAGGTGTTCCACCCCGACCCCGAGTCGGAGAACAACATCCACCGTCTGTACGACCTGGCGCGCCAGACCACGCACGGCTTCGAGAGCTACGCCAAGCGGCTGGCCAAGCGCTATCGCACCTGCCCGCAGATCCTCGAGGATGTCCTGGACGGCCTGTTCCACATCGCCAAGGCCGACGGGGCGGTGACCCAGGACGAGCTGAGCTATCTGGGGCGGGTGGCCGACCTGTTTGGCATGTCGCCGCTGTCGTTCCGCCGCCTGACCGCGACTCACGTCGGGACCGAGCCGGACGATCCCTACCGCATCCTCGACGTGCCGGCCGACGCCGACGACGCGGCGGTGCATTCGGCCTGGCGGGCGGCCATGTCGGAGGCCCACCCCGACCGCGCCCGGGCCCGCGGCCTGCCGCTGGAGTTCATCGAGGTGGCCGAGGCCAAGTCGGCCGCCATCAACGCCGCCTTCAGCACGGTGATGCGCGAGCGGCGTGAACTGGCCGGTCTCGCGGCGACCTGAGGTCGCTAATTCGCCAGGGTTAGCGCCGAATTCATTTTACGGAACGATCGGCCGGGTGTTCAGTTGACGTTCAGTATTGGCGCCCCATCTTGATTTCACTGGGCGGGGCACGCCTGCGAGGACGACCATGGAGACAGCTAGGGCTACCGGTATCGCTTGGCGCAGCCTGGTGACGCTCGCCGGCGCCGTGGCGACCTCCATCGCCGTCGCCGTCGCCGCCGTGCTGGCGGTGGTGTTCGCCGCCACCCTGGTGGTGATCGGCTTCATGGCCACCGCCCTCCTGGGTCTCGCCGCCTTCGCCCTGCGCGGCCGCGGCGCGACCGCCGCCGCGCCCACTGGCGATCCCGGCCTGATCGAGGCCCGCCACATGGGCGGCCACTCGTGGGTGGCCTACGGCTGGAACGAGCGGCGGTAGGCTCGTTCGCCGCGCTGATTTCAATTAGAACCGTCATCCCGGGCCCTGTGCCCGAGACCCCTCGGTCCACCGCAAACGCGGGAGTGTGGCGCGCTGGCGCGCCATTTTGCTTCACCGTCAGCTGAACCAGGGGTCCCGGGCACAGGGCCCGGAATGACGGTTGAGGGGAGCGGAGCAAAGCCCGAAACCTAACCCCTTGCCCTTCGTGCTCTCTTCCCCGACACTGCGTTCAAACAAATGTTTGGTTGAAGGCCTCGGGAGGACGACATGATCGGCGTGGTGGCGGTGCTGAAGGTGCAGCCGGACAAGGCGGGCGACTTCGAAAAGGTGTTCCTGGACCTCCAGAACAAGGTCAAGGCCAACGAGCCGGGCTGCCTCGTCTATCAACTGACCCGCAGCAAGACCGAGCCCGGGACCTACAAGGCGCTGGAGCTCTACGCCTCGGCGGACGCGCTCAAGCATCACGGCGGGACCGACTATTTCAAGGCCGCCGGCGCGGCCATGGGTCCGTTCATGGCCGGTCGCCCCGAGATCGAATATCTCGACGCGGTGGAGTAGGGGCTTTCGGCCTCGCCTTCTCGCCCGAGGACCTAGCCATCCAGCAGGAGGCCTGCGACTGGATCGCTACGGCCCGTGACGACGACCGGCGCCGCGACCTCGCCAGACGCAGAATCGGTTGCAGTTTTTCTGCATAGTCCTCAAACGCAACCCACCTTTATAAACTTCGCTAACCTAGCCCTAGCCGGAGCCGCCTGATGGCCCTCGACGCCCTGTTCAAGCCGTTCGAATTCAAGTCGCTGAAGCTGCCCAACCGGGTGGTGATGGCCCCGATGACGCGGTCGTTCTCGCCCGGTGGGGTGGCCACCGACGACGTCGCCGCCTACTACCGCCGGCGCGCCGAGAACCAGGTCGGGCTGATCGTCACCGAGGGCACGGGCGTGGCCCGGCCGGCCTCGCTGAACGACGCCAACATCCCGCGCTTCCACGGCGAGAAGGAGCTGGCGGCCTGGAAGAAGGTGGTCGACGAGGTTCACGCCGCCGGCGGCCTGATCGCCCCGCAGCTGTGGCACGTGGGGTCGGCCAAGGGCAAGGACGTGCTGGGCAAGATCGACAGCCCCTCGGGCCTGTCCAAGCCGGGCGGCAATCCATTCACCGAGCCGATGACCGACGAGGACGTGGCCGACACCATCGCCGCCTTCGCCAGCGCCGCCGCCAACGCCAAGGCCCTGGGCTTCGACGCCGTCGAGCTGCACGGCGCCCACGGCTACCTGATCGACCAGTTTTTCTGGAACGGCACCAATGTCCGCGACGACGCCTTCGGCGGTCCCGGCATCGCCGAGCGCAGCAAGTTCGCCGCCGAGATCCTCAGGGCCGTCCGCGCCGCCGTCGGCCCGGATTATCCGGTGATCATCCGCCTGTCGCAGTGGAAGCAGCAGGACTACGCGGTCAAGAACGCCGAGACCCCGCAGCTGCTGGAGGCCTGGCTGCAGCCCCTGGCCGACGCCGGCGCCGACATCTTCCATTGCAGCCAGCGCCGGTTCTGGGAGCCGGAGTTCGAGGGCAGCGACCTGAACTTCGCCGGGTGGGCCAAGAAGCTGACCGGCGCCCCGACCATCACCGTCGGCTCGGTGGGCCTGTCGGGCGAGTTCATCGCGGCGTTCGGCGGCGAGGGCAGCCAGCCCGCCTCGCTGGATGGCCTGCTGGAGCGCCTGGAGCGCGGCGAGTTCGACCTGGTCGGCGTCGGCCGCGCGATCCTCCAGGACCCCGAATGGGTGGTGAAGATCCGCGACGGCCGCCAGGACGAGCTGAAGAGCTTCGAGCGCTCAGCGCTGGGGGTGCTGTACTAATCAACGGTCCTTGGTCCTGACCTGCGGGAAGACCCCCTCAGTCGCTCCGCGACAGCTCCCCCGGAGGGGGAGCAGCTCGTAAGGCGTAGCTCCTCCCCCTTCTGGGGGAGGTGGCCCGTAGGGCCGGAGGGGGCCTTGCGGCGAGTCAACGTTCGGGAATCCGCCCGCCCCTTGAAACCCTCCACGGGCTCCCTAGATCTCCTGAGCGGGCCGGGCCCCTCTGGCGAGTGATGCAAGCACTCGTGATGTCGGACCGCATCGGGTGTTCTCGATGTCTGGGTCCGGCTGTCCCCCTCCCTCCGCCGCCGGATCCAGCTTCGAGGACACCCGTCCATCAACAGGACAGGGATCCGAAATGCCGCTTCTGATGTGCCCCAATTGCGACGCCTCCATGCAGGCCGTGCAGCGCGCCAGCGTCGAGTTCGACATGTGCCCCCAGTGCCGGGGCGTGTGGCTGGACCGTGGCGAGCTGGAGAAGCTGATGGCGATGGAGCGGGGCGAGCCCCAGGCCGCGACGCCGCGCCTGCCCGACTACGACCGGCCTCGCGAGCGTCCGGACCATCGTCCCGACTATCGTCACGACGACGAGCGCCGCCATCACGATCAGGGCCGCTACGGCCACAAGAAGAAGCGTTTCGACCTGTTCGACATCTTCGACTGATCCACCACAGACCCCACGATCCAAGCCATGAACCATCTCAAGACCTTCGTCCTGCTGGCCGGCCTGACGACGCTGTTCGTCGGGGCCGGCTACATGATCGGCGGCCCGACCGGCATGCTGATCGCCCTGGTGTTCGCCGTGGGCATGAACCTGTTCAGCTACTGGAACGCCGACAAGATCGTGCTGCGGATGTACGGCGCGGTCGAGGTCGACGCCGCTCACCCCGAGCCGCTGATCCGGGCCTATGTCGCCGACATCGAGGACCTGGCCCACCGGGCCGGCCTGCCGCGTCCGCGCATCACCGTGATCGACAGCGAGCAGCCCAACGCCTTCGCCACGGGCCGCGACCCGGCCCACGCCGCCGTGGCCGCCAGCACCGGCCTGCTGAGCCTGCTGGACCGCGACGAGATCCGCGGCGTCATGGCCCACGAACTGGCCCACGTGAAGAACCGCGACACCCTGACCATGACCGTGACGGCCACCATCGCCGGCGCGATCTCGGCCCTGGCCAATTTCGGCCTGTTCTTCGGCGGCGGGCGCGACGACGACGAGCGGCCGGGCGGGCTGATCGGGACCCTCGCCCTGGCCATACTGGCGCCGATCGCCGCCATGCTGGTGCAGATGGCCATCAGCCGCTCGCGCGAATACGAGGCCGACCGGGTGGGTGCGCAGATCGCCGGCGACGGCCGGGCCCTGGCCCGCGCGCTGGAGAAGATCGAAGCCTACGCCCGCGGCGGCGCGGTCAATGTCGAGGCGGAGCGCAACCCGGCCACGGCCCACCTGTTCATCATCAACCCGCTGGCCGGGAAGGGCGCCGACAGCCTGTTCTCGACCCACCCGGCCACCCACAACCGGGTCGAGGCCCTGCTGCGGCTGGGGGTCAGCCAGGCCACGCGGGGACGGGTCGGCACGGCCGTGCCGGTCGGCGACGGGCGCCGGGTCGGTCCCTGGAGCTGAGATCCGCGACAATCTGCCGCCCTGGCCCCGGTTTGCCCGGGGTCGGGTTTTCTTCAGCCTTAACTATGCGACAAGGGCCCAGGCGCTATCGGTTTGAAACGCTTGGGGGAAAGCCATGACCATGACGCGCGAAGTCCAGACCACCGCCGGTATCGCCGGCCTGCTGGAGGCCCTGTCGGCCGAGCTGTCGATCGCCGCGGTCTCCTGCGGCCACCTGGACAGCGCCCTGGGGCAGTTGCTCGAAGCCGTCCCGCCGGAGAGCCGGCTGAAGGTGATGCAGGAACTGCACATGGTCGACATGCTGGCCCAGCACATCACCGCCATCACCGACTTCACCGCCGGCCTGGCCAGCTCGATCGCCGCCGAGGGCCAGCCGGACGTCGACGGCGCCCTGTCGCGCATCACCCTGGGCGACGTGGCCGCCCGCCTGCGCGAGACGCTGGACGCCAAGGCGGCCTGACCCGCCGCCATCCCCGCCTGAAACGGTGGTGACGAGTTTGCGGCAAGGGTCCTAAGGCGCCGCCACCGGCCGCAGGGGATTGTACTCCCACGTCCACGGCATGCCCACATCGCCCAGCGCCGCCTTCAGCAGCGGCGGGAAGATCCGCGCGCCGACACCGCTGTTGGTCAGCATCACGAGGCATCGCTCGCCGCGCTCGACGCAGATCAACTGGTTGTCGGTGATGTCGTTGTGTCCGCCCTTGAAGAAGCCGTGGCCCTGGGGGCCGTCGAACACCACCACCCCGATCCCCGCCGCCAGGCCGATCTTGGCGTTGCCAGGATTGTCGTCGGTCAGGGATGGCGGAAACTGGTGCGCGTTGGCGATCGGGAAGCTGGGCTTGATCCTTTCGGCGGCGGCCTTGGCCGAGAGGCCTCGGCCCGAGACCATGGCGGCGGCCAGCTTCGACAGGTCGGAGATCGTGGTGTCCAGGGAGCCGGCGGCCTTCACGCTGCTGCGCTCGTCATGCTCCTCGAACTTGCCGTCTTCATGATAGCCGTCGGCCAGGTTGGGGCGAAAGTCGGACCGCCAGCTCATGGCGCTGCGGGTCATGCCCAGGGGCTGGAAGATCCGCCGGTTCATCTCGTCGCCGACCTTCAGGCCCAGGCCCTGCTCGATGACGAACTGCATCAGGTTGACGCCCTCGCCGGAATAGATGAAGCGCGTGCCTGGCTCGGCCTTGATGTCCAGTTTCTCGTCGGGGTTCAGCCAGCGGAAATTGGGAAAGCCCGCCGTGTGGGTCATCAGCATGCGCGGGGTGATCGTCTCCCAGCGCGGGTCGCCGGCCAGGTCCTTGTAGGCGTCGTAGTCGGGCAGGGGCCTTGGCAGATAGGCCTTGATCGGCCTGTCGAGGTCCAGCTTGCCGTCGTCGACCAGCATCAGCACGTACTGGCCGAACGCCGCCTTGGTGATCGAGGCGCCATACATGATGGTGTCGGGCGTCAGGGGCAGCTTCTTCTCGATGTTGCGCCAGCCCTGGGCCGAGACGTGGACCACCTTGCCGTGCTCGATCACCGCATAGGCCAGGCCGGGAATCTTGCCGATCGCCATCAGCCGGGCCGCCTCGGCGTCCAGGGCCTTGTAGTCGGCGGGCCGGGCGAAGGCGGGGGAGGTCAGGGCGGTCGCCATCAACGCGGCTCCGGCGATCGAAGCGAATTTACGGGGCACGGAGGTCTCATCGGTTGCGCGCGGCTGGGCCGTGGGCAAACTAGGGCTCAGTTTTCCGTTCTTGCCAAGGTTGTACATGGCCCTCGACCGACGCCGACTGCTGGCCGCCGGGCTGTTGCTGGCCCTGGGCGGCTGCGTGGGGCGCGGGGGCGTGACCCTGGTCGTGCGGCCGGGGCCGGAAACCGGCGAGCTCGAGACGCTGAAGGGCGCTCAAGCGGGCGCCACGGGACTGGCCCTGAAAGTTCTGTCGCATGGCTGCACGACGAAGGCTGATTTCACGTTCTATGCGGGGCGCGACGGCCACGCCCGAACGATCGCCTTCGCCCGCAGGCGACTGGATGTCTGCAAGGCCGCGCCGAACGTGGTGGAGGTCAGCTTCAGCTACGACGAACTTGGTTTGGCCGGGGCGCGCGCCGTCCGGCTTCTGAACCCGGTGAACTGAACGCTTTCTCCCCCGCTCGTCCCGGCGAAGGCACGGCATGTGCGGATCCTAGCGGGTGAGAGGTCCTACCCCTTCGGCGTGAACCGCTCGACCATCCAGGGCAATACGCGCGCCGGGCGCTTGGCGACGACGTCAATCAGCACCCAGTCGGTGCGGCACTGGGCGCACATCTCGCCGTCGGGGCCGTCGATGCGGATGTAGCGCTCGAAGCGCGGGCCTTTCAGGTCGCCCACCCAGGTGTAGCCGGTGGCGATCTCGTTGGGCAGCAGCTCGCGGCGGTAGTCGATCTCGTGGCGCCGGGCGACCCAGCTCCACGGGGCCCGCTCCTCGGGCGAAGCCCAGGCGTCCCAGTGGGCGATGGCCAGGTCCTGGGCCCAGGCCAGATAGACCACGTTGTTGACGTGGCCGTTGGCGTCGATGTCCGCCGCCGTCGGTTCGAAGGTCAGTCTGAACGCGTCGCCCGGCGGGACGAAGACGCGGCTCACGCGCGCCCCCCGAAAGTGTTGGCGGTTTCGGGACGAGGGCGCGCGTTCTTCAAGAGAAGGGAGCCCGGAGGGCTCAAGCCTCGATCAGGCCCTGCTCGGCCAGCAGGGTCTTCAGCTCGCCCGACTGGAACATCTCGCGGACGATGTCGCTGCCGCCGATGAACTCGCCCTTGACGTAGAGCTGGGGAATGGTCGGCCAGTCGGTGAAGGTCTTGATCCCCTGGCGAAGGTCGTCGTCCTGCAGCACGTCGACGCCGACGAACGACACGCCCAGGTGGTCGAGGATCTGGACGGTGATCGACGAGAAGCCGCAGCGCGGCTGGTCCGGCACGCCCTTCATGAACAGGACCACGGGATTTTCGGCCACGGTCTTGGCGATGAAGTCGAGAGCGGGGGAGGAAGCGGCTTCGGTGGTGGTGGCGGTCATGGAACAAGATCCTTGGGCGTAGCCTCTCAGCTAGGCGCCGCGCCCCTCCGGGTCAAGCCTTGGCGCGGCCGAAGGCCTCAGGCGCGACGCTTTGCCTTGGCGGCTTCCTGGGCCGAGAAGCGGGCCATCTCGATCTGGGCGGCGCAGCCGGTAGGCAGGTCGCGCTCGACGATCGCGGCCAGGGCCTCGACCTCGGCGGGCGAGTCGGCCGTGATCTGGACGGAGGCCAGGGAGGGCTCGGTCAGGGCGTAGGCCAGGCAGATCTGCTGGGCGTTCCAGCCGGGCGTGTCGCGCAGGAAGTCGTAGCCGCCGACGTCCGCCAGCGGGTCGGTCCTGCGCCGCCACAGCGACGGCCTGGGCAGGAACTTGGCCGTGTGCGCCTCGCGCAGCGTCTCGGGCCAGTAGTCCAGCCCGATCACCGCCATCTCGCGGCCGACGGCGGATCGCACGCGATTGCGCTCCACCCAGCCCGAGGCCAGGTTGAACGGCGTGGCCATGGCGTCGAACTGGCCCGAGGCGACATAGGCGTCGAACTTGTCGCCGGCGCCCGCCACGCCCAGCAGGCGGATCAGCCGCGCGTCGCGCAGGGCCTTCAGCTGTTCCAGGGTTTCGGCGGGAAAGACGTTGGCGTCCGGGTCGTCCAGGGTGGCCAGGTCCAGGTGGCCCAGGCCGGTGCGGTCCAGGGCCTGGTCGATCATGTCGTGCACGGCCTGGGCCTTCAGCGCCCGGTCCGGCGCGCCCCGCAGCCGCCAGCCGATGAACAGCAGGCGCCGCTCGACCGTGGAAAAGGCCTCGGCCGCGCCCTCGATCAGGGCCGACGAGACGCCGTCGATCTCGAAGCTGTTGATCCCGCTTTCCATCGCCGAGAAGATCAGCTTGCGCCAGTCGGACCCGCGCAGGCGCGGCTGGTCCTCCAGCCTCAGCGTGATCGCCGAGACCGCCACGCCCGCGCTGCCGAAGGGGCGATAGCGCATGGCTTCTACTCCGTCGGGGCGGCGGTTTCGAGGGCCAGGGCGTGCAGCGCCCCGCCCAGCACGTCGGCCAGGGCGCGGTTGACCATCTGGTGCTGCTTGACCCGGTTCAGGCCGCGGAAGGCGGGCGAGACGATCCGCGCCTTGTAGTGGTCGCCGTCGCCGGCCAGGTCGGTCAGCACGATCTCGGCGTCCGGAAATGCGTCGTGCAGACGGGCTTCGAGGTCGGGGAAGGACATGGGCACGGCGGTGGACTCCGAATCTCTCAACCTCGGTATGCGGCGTAAACCTTAAGAACGGGCATACGTGAAAATGCCCGTCCGGGCTGAAATGTTGCTTTTACGCCGACTATGCGCTGGCTGCGCGATTGGCCGCCCGGCGACCAAGGCGAGGCGGACTGGCTTGCCGAGCAGGGAATCCGGTCGCATTGAAGGGGACATGACCTTTCTAGCCTTCCGCCACGCCGTCGCCGTTTCGGCCGTTTTCATCGCCCTGACCGGGCCCGCCCACGCCGCGCCAAAACCTGGCGCCCATGCGCTGGACGACGTCCGCATCCTGTCGGCCGACGACATGGAGGGGCGGGGCGTCGGCACGCCGGGCGGGGCCAAGGCGCGGGCCTATATCGTCAAGCGCTTCGGCCAGATCAGGCTGCGGCCCCAGGGCGCGACCTTCGAGCGGCCGTTCACCTTCAAGCCCAAGATCTTCGGCAGGGAGGTCACCGGCGTGAACCTGGTGGCGCGGATCGAGGGTACGTCCAGCTCCGACAAGGTGCTGGTGGTCTCGGCCCACTACGACCACCTGGGGGTGCGCCGGGGGCAGGTCTATAACGGGGCCGACGACAACGCCTCGGGGATCGCCGGCCTGCTGGCCGTGGCCGAGGCGTTCAAGGCCAGGCCGCCGCGCCACACCGTGCTGATCGTCGCCTTCGACGCCGAAGAAAGCGGGCTGAAGGGCGCCAAGGCCTTCGTCGCCGATCCGCCCGTGCCGCTGGCCCGCATCGGGCTGAACGTCAATTTCGACATGCTCAGCAAGAACGCCAAGGGCCAGCTCTATGTCAGCGGCGCCGGCCCCCAGCCCTATCTGAAGCCGGCGCTGGAGACCGTGGCCAGGACAGCCCCGGTCAAGCTGCTGCTGGGCCACGACACCGACGCCCAGGGCAAGGAGAACAACTGGACGGCGCAGTCGGATCAGGGGGCCTTCGCCGAGAAGGGCGTGCCCTGGGTCTATTTCGGGGTCGAGGACCATCCCGAATACCACCAGCCCACCGACGACTTCGCCACGGTGCCGCAGGATTTCTTCAAGCGCGCGGTGGCCACCGTGGTCACGGCGACGCGCGCGCTGGACGACGACCTGGACGGGATCGGCAGGGCGGCGGGGCGGTAGGGCTCAGGTTCTGGCAATACGGTTGTCATCCCGGACGAGCGCGTAGCGCGAAGATCCGGGACCGGGGCATGAACTCAGAGCTTGTGGCGGTCCCGGATCGGCGCTCGGCTTCGTCGAGCTTGTCCGGGATGACAGACTTTTCCGCGGATCAGGTGATCACCCCGCGCTTTCGTCCACCGCTTCGGCTTCGCCGTCGTCCTCTTCCAGACCGAACACCTCGTCGATGACCTCGACGATCTCCTCCAGGTCGTCCAACGTGACCCGCAGCTTGAGGGTCTGCTCGTCGTCGCCGGTGACGGTGAGGAAGATCCCGTCGGCGGTTTCCTCGAGAATGAACTCGTCCAGGTTAGGGATGATGGCCATGTCGGTCTCCTTGGCTGCCGGGCAAGCGGCCGGGCGCGACGTTCGTTCCCGGGTCAGCCACGGAAGATAGATAGGGTCGCGATGCGCCAGTGTCGTGACGGCGGGGAGGGGGCGAGGTGGATCAACATTCCGCCGTGGCGGCCGAAAACCTCGTCCTTCGACAGGCTCAGGATGAGGTTTTCTACTCGTTGGGCCTGTAACTGGTCCTCATCCTGAGCTTGTCGAAGGACGAGGACCATGCACGGCGCTAAATGTCGATCCGCCTGAGGACGGAACTGCGAAATCCCGGCCCGCGGGTCCTCGATCAGGCCGGTTCGCTGGCCCTGTAGCGGTCGGCCGAGCGATTGCGCGACAGGTTCGGCAGCAGCTTGGCCCGGGCCGCGTCATAGGCGGCGAAGTCGGCCGGGTCGGGCAGGGACGGGATGGTGACCAGTTCGCCCTGGAAGAAGCCGGCCAGGGCCGCGTCCACCAGGTCGTCGACCTCCATCAACCCGTTGGGATCCAGCGCCTCGGCGCCGCCGCTGCCCGAGCGGTCCCAGATCTCGGTGCGCGTCGCGCCCGGCAGCACGGCCTGGAGACGGACCTTGGGGCTCAGTTGCTGGCGCAGGGTCTGGGTGAAGTAGGTCACGTAGGCCTTGGTCGCGCCGTAGACGGCCATCTGCAGCTCGGGGGCCAGGCCGACCACCGACGAGATGTTGACGATCGCGCCGCGGTCGCGGGCCGCGAAGGCCTTGGCGGCGGCGTGGGCCAGGCGGGTGACCGAGACGACGTTCAGCTGGATCATGCTGTCGATCCGCTCCAGGTCCTGGTCGACGAAGGCCCCGGCCAGGGCGACGCCAGCGTTGTTGATCAGGATGTCGATCGTGGCGTCCTCAGCAAGCCGGGCCTCGACCCTGGCCAGGTCGGCCTTGTCGGTGAGGTCGGCCGTGATGATGTCGATCTTGACGCCGGTGGCGGCGGTCAGCTTGGCGGCCAGCGCTTCCAGCCGGGCGGTGTCGCGGGCCACCAGCACCAGGTCATGGCCGAGGCGGGCCAGACGGTCGGCATAGGTCGCGCCGATGCCGGTGGAGGCGCCGGTGATCAGGGCCGCGCCGCGAAGGTCTTGCTTACTCATCGTCTTCATCCCGTAGGGGGTTGGCCAAGGCCCCATGGCCCGGTCGTGGAGCTGAAGTGGTATGTCACTTTCAAAATGCAAGTGACTAACTTTCGATTTGCTAGCGAGCACCTATATTGAGCCCATGACCCGACGCGCCTTCGATCCTGGACAATGCCCCGTGGGCCGCACGCTGGAGCGGGTGGGCGACACCTGGAGCCTGATGATCCTGCGCGACGCCTTCCAGGGCCTGACCCGGTTCGACCAGTTCGAGAAGAGCCTGGGCGTGGCGCCCAACGTCCTGACCCAGCGGCTGGCGGCCCTGGTCGCGGCGGGGTTCCTGGAGCGCCGGCCCTATCAGGAGCGCCCCGTGCGTCACGAATATGTGCTGACCGACCTGGCGCGGGATTTCGCGCCGGTGATGACGGCCCTGATGGCGTTCGGCAATCGCCACTACGCGGTCGAGGGCATAGCCAGCCAGATGGTGGACGCCACGACCGGCCTGCCGGCCGAGCCGGTGCTGGTGGACCGCCGCACGGGCAAGGCGATGGACGGCCCGGACTTCGTCTACGCCGCCGGTCCCGCCGCCGGCCCCGTGGTGCTGGAGCGCGTGGCCCAGGTCGCGCGGGGGCGGGGAGCGCGGGCCTAGCGGCGCTGTTTCCGATTGCGGTGGCGAGGTTGCAGCCTGCGGGTGTAGGGTTCCGGCTCGGCGAAGAGGCGAAGACCCGCCCTGGGAGGGAGCGATGATCTTGACCCTGCTGTGGAGATGGCTGCGCGACCTGTGGCGTGACGCCCATCCGGCGCCCGACCTGGACAGCGATACGGCGCTCGAAAGCGACGGGCCCCGGCCCGCGCAGTGACCGGGGCCCGCTTTTGGATCAGCCCCAGGTCCCGGCCGAGGCCGCGGCGGGGGCGGGAACGTCGTCGCCGTCTGTGGTGACCGACAGGGCGCGCCAGGCGTCCAGCTCGGCCTGGAGCGCGGCGATCTTGCCGCCGATCATCGCCACCGCGTCCGAGCCGGCGGCGAAGCGCAGCGGCGGGTCGGCCCGGTCGGCCAGGTCGACCAGCACCCGACCCAGCTTGGCCGGATCGCCCGCCTGGGTATGGTTGCGGGCGTCCCAGAAGGCCTTCATCTGGGCCGAGATGGCGGCATAGTCCTCGATCTGGCGCGAGCCGTAGCGGACTGAGCGTTCGTCCAGGAAGTCGGTGCGGAAGAAGCCGGGCTCGACGATGGTCACGTGGATCCCGAACGAAGCGACTTCCCTGGCGATCGATTCCGAGAAGCCCTCGACCGCGAACTTGGTGGCGCAATAGAGCGAGCCGCCCTCGCCGCCCAGCAGGCCGCCCACCGACGAGATGTTGAAGATCCGGCCGGACCGCTGGCGGCGCAGGACCGGCAGGACGGCGCGGGTGACGTTGTAGAGGCCGAAGACGTTGGTGTCGTACTGGGCCCGCGCCTCGGCGTCGGTCGTCTCCTCGAACAGGCCCAGGTTGCCGTAGCCGGCGTTGTTGACCAGCACGTCGATGCGGCCGAAGCGGGCCAGGGTCGCCTCGACGGCGGCCTCGGCGTCGGCCTCGCGGGTGACGTCCAGGGACAGCGACAACAGGTGGTCGCTGTCCGGTCCGAACGCAGCCTGCAGCGCCTCGCGGCGGCGGCCAGTGACGACGACGCGGTCGCCGGCGGCCAGGGCGGCTTTGGCAATTTCGGCGCCGAGGCCGCGGGCCGCGCCGGTGACGAACCAGATCTTGCTCATGGAAAATCTCCTTGTTGGCAGCGCTATTGAAGGCCTCCAGCGCCCATCAGCGTTAGGGCGTTGCTCGCAGGCTCTTGCACGATCCGATCAGTCTGGCCTCCAGCGCTTGATGCGCGCCGTCGCCGGGGCGCATGTGTCGAGCATGGAACCGTTGCTCGAAATCCGCGCGGTGCTCGACCGCCACGCCCGCGAGGGAACCTGGGAAACCCAGGTTCCCGGCCTGACGCTGTACCGGGCCAGTGCGCCGACCGAACCCATGCCGGTCGTCTACCAGCCGCTGCTGTGCCTGATCGCGGCCGGGGCCAAGCATGCGGTCTTGGGCGACCGGCTGTTCCGCTACGATGCGGGCAAGTTCCTGACCGTGTCGGTCGACCTGCCGGTCTGCGGCCAGGTCGTCGAAGGACCCTATGCGGCGCTGAGCCTCGCCCTGGATCCGGTCAAGATCGCCCACCTCATTCTCGAGGCGCCCGCGCCGGCGTCCTCGGCCGCTTCGGCGGGCGGCCTGCAGGTCAACGAGGCCGGACCGGACCTGGTGGACGCCATCCTGCGGCTGGTGCGCCTGCTGGATCGGCCCGCCGACATTCCGGTGCTGGCGCCGATGCTGGAGCGGGAGGTGTTGTGGCGGTTGCTGCAGGGCCCCACCGGCCCCACGGTCCGGCAGATCGGCCTGGCCGAAAGCCGCCTCTCGCAGGTCAACCGGGCCATCCAGTGGCTGCAGGCCAACTTCGCCGCGCCCATGCAGGTGGAGGCCCTGGCCCGGCTGGCGGGAATGAGCCCGGCCTCGTTCCATCGCCACTTCAAGGCGGTCACCGCCATGAGCCCGTTGCAATACCAGAAGCAGTTGCGGCTGCAGGCGGCCCGAACCCTGCTGCTGAGCCAGCCGGGCGACGTGGCCGGCGCGGGCTTCAGTGTCGGCTACGACAGCGCCAGCCAGTTCAGCCGCGAATACGCACGCCTGTTCGGCGCGCCGCCGGGACGTGACGCCGCCCGGCTGCGGGCGTCTCCCCAGGCCGCGTTCGCCGTGGCCTGAGATATGCCCGCTCATTCCGGCATTCGCCGGGATGAGCGGATCTTGAAGAATCCTAGTCGATGCAGATCGCCGCGGTGGCCTTGCCGCCGACGATCTTGGCGTAGCAGCCGAACTGGACGTTGGTCTTCTGGCACTGGCCGGTCGTGGCGCCCTGGGCTTCCAGGTTGCCCTCGGCGATGCAGGCGCCCTGGCAGTCGGCCTTGTCCGAGCAGGTCTTGCCGGCGTCGGCATAGGGCACGACGCAGGTTTGGCGCTGCAGGCGGCCGACCGGCTGCATCGTCCCGCCGCGCGCGGCGCACGAGGCGTCGGCGCTCTGGGCGGAGGGCGCGGGGGCCTGGGCGGCCGGCGCGCAGGCGGCCAGCAGCGACAGGGCGAGGCTGGCGGTCGCCAGGAGGGAGGTCATACGCATACTGAGGGTCCTTTAGCCGGCCGCGCCCATGAAGCCCGGCAGCCAGGCCTCATGGGCCGTGCGCAGGGTTTCCAGCGGGATGCTGAACAGGTCGGTCGAGGCGAAGGCGTCGCCGCCGGCCACGCCGGCCACGATGGCGTGGACGCCGGCCTCCTTGGCCGCCGCCAGCACCGCGTCGGGATCGGGGGTGGCGACCAGGTAGCGGGCCTGGTCCTCGCCGAACAGGTAGGGATGGGCGTGGGCGTGGCTGGTGGCGTTCAGGGTGACGCCGACCTTGCTGGCCAGGGCGATGTCGGCCGCGGCGATCAGCAGCCCGCCGTCCGACAGGTCGTGCAGGCCGGCGACCAGGCCCGCGGGGATCAGGCCGCGCACGAAGTCGCCGTTCTTGCGCTCGACGGCCAGGTCGACCGGCGGCGGGGCGCCGTCCTCGCGCCCCAGGATCTCGCGCAGATAGATCGAGGCGCCCAGCTCGCCGTGGGTCTCGCCGACCAGCACCAGGGTGTCGCCCTCGGCCACGGCGCCGAAGCCCATGCGCAGGTCGTAGTCGTCGATCAGGCCCACGGCGCCGACGGTCGGGGTCGGCGGAATGGCGACGCCGTTGGTCTCGTTGTAGAGGCTGACATTGCCCGACACGACCGGGAAGTCCAGGGCCCGGCAGGCCTCGGCCATGCCGTCGGTGGCGCGAACGATCTGGCCCATGGTCTCGGGCTTTTCGGGGCTGCCGAAGTTCAGGTTGTCGGTAATGGCGATCGGGGTCGAGCCGGCGGCCGTCAGGTTGCGCCAGGCCTCGGCCACGGCCTGCTTGCCGCCCTCATAGGGGTCGTTCTGCACATAGCGCGGGGTGACGTCGCTGGTCACGGCGATAGCCTTGCCCTTGCCGTGGATGCGCACGATGCCCGCATCGCAGCCGGTGGCGCTGTCTTCCAGGGTGTCGGCCATCACGTGGCGGTCGTACTGCTCCCACAGCCAGCGCTTGGAGGCCATGTCGGGGCTGCCGACCACCTTCAGCACGGCGGCGTTCCAGTCGGCCGGGCCCGGGATCTTGCCCGGGTCGAGGTGCGAATGCAGCGTCGGCTGGACCCAGGGACGGTCATACAGCGGCGCGTCGTCAAACAGCGGGGCCAGGGGCACGTCGCAGACCACCTCGCCGTGGTGCTTGAGCACCAGGTGGCCGGTGTCGGTGGTGTGGCCGATGACGGCGGCGTCCAGGCCCCATTTCTCGAAGATGGCGTGGCCGTCCTGCTCGCGGCCGGGCTTCAGCACCGCCAGCATGCGCTCCTGGCTTTCCGAGAGCATCATCTCGTAGGCGCTCATGCCCTCTTCGCGCTGGGGCACCATGTCCATGTTCAGCTCGATGCCGACGCCGCCCTTGCCGGCCATCTCGACCGACGAGGAGGTCAGGCCGGCCGCGCCCATGTCCTGGATGGCGGCGACCGCGCCGGTGGCCATCAGCTCCAGCGTGGCCTCGATCAGCAGCTTTTCGGCGAAGGGGTCGCCGACCTGGACCGTCGGGCGCTTCTCCTCGGAGTCTTCCGAGAACTCGGCCGACGACATGGTCGCGCCGTGGATGCCGTCGCGGCCGGTCTTGGAGCCGAAATAGACCACGGCCAGGCCCGCGCCGGGGGCGGCCGAATAGAAGATCTTGTCGGCGTCGGCCAGGCCCACGCACATGGCGTTGACCAGGATGTTGCCGTTGTAGCCCTTGTGGAAGTTGGTCTCGCCGGCCACCGTGGGCACGCCCACGCAGTTGCCGTAGCCGGCGATGCCGGCCACCACGCCGTCGACCAGGCGCTTGGTCTTGGGGTGGTCGGGCTCGCCGAAGCGCAGGGCGTTCAGCAGGGCGATCGGCCGCGCGCCCATGGTGAAGACGTCGCGCATGATGCCGCCCACGCCCGTCGCCGCGCCCTGGTAGGGCTCGATGTAGGAGGGGTGGTTGTGGCTCTCCATCTTGAAGATGATGGCGTCGCCGTCGTCGATGTCGATCACGCCGGCGTTCTCGCCGGGGCCGCAGATCACCCGCGGTCCGGTGATCGGGAACTTCTTCAGCTGGTTCTTCGACGACTTGTACGAGCAGTGCTCGGACCACATCACCGAGAACACCCCGAGCTCCACCAGGTTGGGCTCGCGGCCCAGGCGGTCGAGGACGACGGCGTACTCCTCCGGCTTGAGGCCAAATTCGGCGGCCGTGTCGGCCATGGACTTCGCGGGGGAGGACGGCGTGCTCATGGGCGGGCCTTCTAGCGTGGCCCGGGGGATTCCGCTATATTCTAGAAACGTCAAAGGTGGTTCTAGAATGGGGATCAGCATCAAGCGGGCCGAGACTGAGGCTTTGGCCCGGCAAGTGGCGGACGCGACGGGAGAAAGTTTGACCGAAGCCATCCATCAGGCCTTGGTCGAGAAGGTCGCGCGGCTGTCCGAACCTTACGCCTTGAGCGACGCCGAGGAAGCGGCCAAGCGGGCCTTTTTCGCCGAACTCGACGCTCGGCCGGTGCTTGATCACCGCGACTGGCGCGAGATCGAGGCCGAACTCTACGACGAGCATGGTCAGCCGATCGGATGATCGTCGATACCTCGGCCCTGATGGCCATTTCGCTGCGCGAACCGGAGGCGGACGCCTTCTACGTCTTGATGCTGCGCGCCAAGCGTCGGCTGATGTCGCCTGCGTCCTATGTCGAGGCGGCGGAGGTCTATATGCGGCGGTGGACGGCTGAGACCGGCATCGCCTTGCTGAACCGCGACATCGCCCGGCTGCGGATCGAGATCGTCGCGCTCACGGCTGAGCAGGCCTACGGCGCGGCTGAAGCCCGTCGAATATTCGGCAAGAGCCGGCATGACGCCGACCTGAACTATGGCGACAGCTTCGTCTACGCCCTGGCCAAATCCCTGGACGAACCGCTGCTGTTCAAGGGAAATGACTTCATCCACACCGACGTCAAGCGAGCCGCCCCATGATCTCCCGTCGCCATCTGCTGGCGCTCGCCGCCGCCCTGCCGCTGACCGCCGCCGGCGCCGCGCCGGTCCGGGTGCGGATGGTCACCGACCTGGGGCCGATCGTCATCGAGCTCTATCCGGACAAGGCGCCGGTCACCGTGGCCAACTTCCTGGCCTATGCCGACCAGCACCTGCTGGACGGCGGCAGCTTCTACCGGACCGTTTCGCCGAAGAACGACAACAACCCCGCCACCATCAGCGTCATCCAGGGCGGGCTGAACCGCGACGACAGTCCGCTGCCGGCCATCGCCCACGAGACCACCCAGCTCACCGGGATCCGGCACACCGACGGCGTGATCTCGATGGCGCGGGACAAGCCGGGCACGGCGGGGTCGGAGTTCTTCATCTGTCTGGGTGACAATCCGGCCCTGGACTTCGGCGGGGCCCGCAACAAGGACGGCCAGGGCTTCGCGGCGTTCGGTAAGGTGGTCCAGGGCATGGACGTGGTCCGCAAGATCCACGACGCCCCCACCGTCGCGAAGGCCGACGATCCCTACATGAAGGGGCAGATCATCGGAAATCCGGTGAAGATTCAAAAGCTAAGCCGGAACTAAGGCAGCTTGGCCCTGGGAACGAGGCGACTCCCGAGCCGTTTTCTTGTTCGTGCGCGATCGGCGCGCTGTGCAAGGAGAAATCTCATGGGCGACAACAAGACCCGAGGCCCGCAGCAGCAGCAGAACGAACCGCAGCGACAGTCTCCGGGCCAGCAGCATCAGCAAGGCGATCGCGACCGCCAGAACGAGCAGGGCCGCAATCCCGGCGGCCAGGCCAAGCCGGAGGATCCGCAGCGCCGCGAACGCTGACGAACTACGCTCCGTGAATGTGAAGGAGGGGCCGGCGGTTTTCCGCCGGCCCTTTTTCGTTGGACGGCCTACTGTCCCACCACGGGCAGCTCGATGAAGCTGGCCGTGTCGCCCGCGTGATAGACCCGCTGCGTCGCCTTCACATAATCCGCCGGCTTGGCGAAGAAGATGTTGGACGTGAAGGTCTGCGGGTTGCGGTCGTAGAGCGGGAACCAGCTGGACTGCACCTGCACCATGATCCGGTGGCCCGGCTGGAAGGTGTAGTTCGCGGTCGGCAGGATGAACTGGTACTTCAGGGGCGTGTTGGGCTTGAGCGGCTTGGGATCGCTGAAGCTCTCGCGGTAGCGGCCCCGGAAGATGTCCATGCCCACGGCCAGCTGGTAGCCGCCCAGCTCGGGCTGGCTGGGGACCTCGTCGGGGAAGACGTCGATCAGCTTGACCACCCAGTCGCTGTCGGTCCCGCTGGTCGAGGCGGTCAGGTTGACCTTCGGCACGCCGGCGATCTTCAGGGGCGCGGTCAGGGGCTCGGAGACGTAGCTCAGCACGTCGGTGCGGTCGGCCACGGCGCGCTGGTCGGTCAGCAGCCAGGGCGTCCAGCGGTCGCGGTCGCCGAACTTCATCGGGCGGGGGATATAGGGCACGGGCTTGGCCGGGTCGGAGACGTATTCGTCATAGGCCGCCGCGCCCTTGGCCGGGGCCGGGGCGCTGAACGACAGGCCGCCCGCGCCGGTCAGGTAGAGGTTCTTGGCCCCGCCCTGCGGCCAGGACTTGTAGCGGTCCCAGCGGTTCTGGCCGGGGTCGTAGATCAGCACCGGCGGGGTGTCGGCCTTGGGCGCCCCGTCCTTCAGGTACTGGTTGAAGAACGGCAGCAGCACGTCGCGACGGAACTGCAGGGCGGTGTCGCCGTCCCACTTGAACGCGCCCAGGCTGGAGCCGTCGTAATTGACCTGGCTGTGCCGCCAGGGGCCCAGCACCAGGTAGCTCTTGTCGTTGTCGGCGTCCTTGGGCTCGGTGGCGGCGTAGGCGTGCACCGCGCCCCACATGTCTTCCTGGTCCCACAGGCCCTGGATCCACATGGTCGGCACCTTGAGCGGCTGCTCGGCCATGGTCTTGTCCAGCGCCTGCTGGCTCCAGAACGGCGTGTAGGCGGCGTTCTCGGTCAGCTTCTTCCACCAGGGCAGGACATCCAGGCCGTTGGTCTTGGCGTAGTCGCCGGCCGAGCCGGCGCGGCGGAAGTTCTCGTAGTCGTCGGGGCTCTGGCGCGCGACGCTGTCGCCCGCCCCGCGCTTGGTGGTCTGGCCGACGAAATAGTCAAAGTTCACCTGCCGGAAGGCCCCGAAGTGGAACCAGTCGTCGCCCATCCAGCCGTCGACCATCGGGCTCATCGGCGCGGCCACCTTCAGGGCCGGGTGCGGATTGACCAGGGCCATCACCACGGTGAAGCCCTCGTAGGACGACCCCAGCATGCCGACCTTGCCGTTGCTCTCGGGCACGTTCTTGGTCAGCCAGTCGATGGTGTCGTAGGCGTCGGTGGCGTGGTCGACCTCGCTGTTGTTCAGCGGCCCCTTCAGCGGGCGGGTCATCACGTAGTCGCCTTCCGAGCCGTACTTGCCGCGGATGTCCTGGATCACGCGGATATAGCCGTCCCTGACGAACACCTCGTCGCCCTGGGCGAGCTCGGAGACCATGTGGGGGCTGTCGTTGCGGGCCGTGCGCTTGGCGGCGTTGTAGGGCGTGCGGGTCAGCAGGATCGGCGCGTTCCTGGCCCCCTTGGGCACGACGATCACGGTGTAGAGCTTGGTCCCATCGCGCATCGGGATCATCACCACGCGCTTGTCGTAGTCGTAGCCGGCCGTGGGCGCGACGTACTTGCCGTCGATGTCGGGGGTCAGGGCCGGGGTCTGGGCGTGGGCGGCCTGGGCGGCGAAGGCGGCGAGGGCGGCGGCGGCCAGCAGGCCGGTGCGGAAGGTGGATGCGAGACTCATCGAAAAGCTCCCCAGGGGTTGAGCGCACCTTAGGAGCGGTTTTCGAGAGGCGCTATAGTATAACAGGGCGGTGGCGACGGGGCCGAGTATGAATATCTGGGCGGCTGGGCGTGCTCGGGCCTCGAGGTGGTGGACGCTGGTCCCGCCAAGGCCGTAGGCATTGGCTTAGCTATTGCTTGTCATCCCGGACAAGGCCCGAAGGGCCGCCGATCCGGGACCGCCGGAAACGCCACGTTCACGCGTCGGTTCCGGATCTTCGCGCTGCGCGCTCGTCCGGGATGACAGGTCTTTTCAGCTGGATCAGGCCGAGGCGAAGATGCTGCGGAACAGCAGGGCGCCGTCTTCCGAGCCCAGGTCGGGGTCGAACGCGCGGTCGGGGTGGGGCATCAGGCCCAGCACATTGCCCTTGGCGTTCATGACGCCGGCGATGTCGCGGGCCGAGCCGTTGGGATTGTCCTGGTAGCGGAACACCACCTGGCCCTCGCCCTCGATGCGGTCCAGCGTCTCTTCGTCGGCGAAATAGTTGCCCTCGCCGTTGCCGACGGTCATCACCGCCGAGCGCTGCTCGCCGAAGCTGGCGGTGAAGCGGGTCTGGCTGTTGACCACGTCCAGGGCCACCGGCTTGCAGACATATTTGAGCTTGGCGTTGCGCAGCAGGGCGCCAGGCAGCAGGCCCACCTCGGTCAGCACCTGGAAGCCGTTGCAGATGCCGACGACGGCCACGCCGCCCTCGGCCGCCTTGACGACCTCGCGCATCACCGGGCTCTGGGCGGCCATGGCCCCGCAGCGCAGGTAGTCGCCATAGGAGAAGCCGCCGGGCAGGACGATCAGGTCCAGGTCGTCCGGCAGGGCCGTCTCCTGGTGCCAGACCATCTCGACGCGGGCTCCGGCGGAGCGCTCGATGGCGACCTTGCAGTCACGATCGCAATTGGAACCGGGGAAGACGACGACGGCGGCTTTCATGGCGCGGGCCTGTAGCACCGTTCGCGGGGGATGTCAGGGGGCGGAGATCTCATTGCCAATAGTATTGTCATCCCGGACGAGCCGCGGCGAAGCCGTGGCGAAGATCCGGGACCGCCGGAAGCGCCTGCGTTCACGCGTTGGTCCCGGATCGGCGCGCTGCGCGCTTGTCCGGGATGACAGCTTAAATTTGAGGGTACTAGTTCTTACGCGCACTCGTCCAGCACCGGCTCCACGCTCGCCTCGTCCGGGGCGGGGAAGGGGATCTTGAACGTGAAGGCTTCCGGCGTCGGGCCGTGGGCTTCCAGCAGGGCCAGCTTTTCCTTGGCTTCCTCGATGGTCGGGCGGTGGCCGGCGGGGACCCACCACAGCACCATGTAGAGGTCCATGTGCTCGAACCATTCGCGGCGGCGGCGCATGAACTGCACGTGGCCGCTGCGATAGACATAGGCCCCCAGCGACGGGATGTCGGTCCAGACCGACATGTTGATGGCGATCAGGGCGTCGTCGAACGGCTGCAGGTCGGTGGCGTTGTTGCCCTCGCCGGTCAGGCGCCAGACGAAGCCGGGCGAGGCCTCGGCCAGGGCGTTGATCGGGTCGAGGTTGTCGGCGAAGTCCTTGATCATCGGGTGATCGATCGGCGCCCGCAGGCGGCCGATATTGACCTGGGCCAGATGGAACTTCGCGCTCATGGAAACCCTCCGATTTCACCGAACATGGGGCGGCGAAGCGGGAGTGGAAGGCGCTCGCAAAGAAAAAGCGCCGCTCCCGGGGGGAGGGCGCTTCGGATGCGGCCGGGGACATGCGCATGCGCATGTCCCCGAACGTTGTTTCAGGCGATCTCGACCCGGTAGCTTTCGATGACCGTGTTGGCCAGCAGCCTGTCGCACATGGCCTTGACCTCGGTCTCGGCCTTGGCGGCGTCGGTTTCCGTCAGGTCGAACTCGATGGTGCGGCCCACCCGCACGCCCGACACGTCGGCCCAGCCCAGGCCGTGCAGGGCGGCTTCGACGGCCTTGCCCTGGACGTCGAGGACGCCGGGCTTGAGGAACACTTGAACCTTGGCTTTCATGTCTTTCCTGACCTTTTCACCCTCTCCCCTCCGGGAGAAGGTGACGTCGCTAATGCACGCCGCCTTGGATGACGGTGGGCATTTCCTTCATGATGCCGAGGCGGCGAGCCACCTCGGTATAGCTTTCGATGACATTGCCCAGGTCGCGGCGGAACCGGTCCTTGTCCATCTTCTCGTTGGTGGCCGAGTCCCACAGGCGGCAGCTGTCGGGGCTGATCTCGTCGGCCAGGATCACGCGGCTGAAGTCGCCTTCGTAGACGCGGCCGAACTCGATCTTGAAGTCCACCAGGGTGATGCCGACGCCGCTGAACAGGCCCGACAGATAGTCGTTCACCCGCAGGGCCATGGCCATCATGTCGTCGATTTCCTGGGTGGCGGCCCAGTTGAACGCGGTGATGTGCTCCTCGGAGACCATCGGGTCGCCCAGCTTGTCGTCCTTGTAGTAGAACTCGATGATCGAGCGCGGCAGCGGGGTGCCTTCGGTCAGGCCCAGGCGCGTGGCGATCGAGCCGGCCGCGATGTTGCGCACCACCACCTCGAGCGGGATGATCTCGACTTCCTTGATCAGCTGCTCGCGCAGGCTGAGGCGGCGGATGAAGTGGTTCTGCACGCCGATGCCGTTCAGGCGAGTCATGATGTACTCGCTGATGCGGTTGTTGATCACGCCCTTGCCTTCGAGGACCGCCTTCTTCTGGGCGTTGAAGGCGGTGGCGTCGTCCTTGAAGTACTGGATGAGGGTGCCCGGCTCGGGACCCTCGTACAGGATCTTGGCCTTGCCTTCGTAGATCTTCTTGCGGCGGGTGGTCATGGCTCTCGTCGAGGCCCTTCTGGTTGCGGGCGCGCCCCTGTCCGGAAACCGGTCCGGAAAATCTCCGGAGAAACGAAAAGCGCGCGCGGCGGATAGCTGCGCGCGGCGTTCGACTCAAGGCCGCTCACGAAAAATGTCGTCCCGAAACTAGCCGAACACGGTCCCTGGCGCAAACAGCCCTAGTCGCAACCGCGGGATTGTGAGCGGATCTGCGCCGTTGCGGCGTTGCTTCCGATTGCCCGGCGGCTCGCCACGGGATATGCAGCCGGCTCAGAGACTATTGGGGCTTTCATGACCACCTTCGACGACCGCGAACAGGGTTTCGAACGCAAGTTCGCGCTGGAGCAGGAACAGGAATTCAAGGCGACCGCCCGCCGCAACCGCCTGCTAGGCGAATGGGCGGCCGAACTGATGGGCCTGGCGACGGTCGAGGAGTACGCCCGCGCCGTGGTGAAGTCCGATTTCGAGCAGCCCGGCGACGAGGACGTGCTGCGCAAGGTCGCCGGCGACCTGAAGGGCTCGGGCGTCAATGTCAGCGAGGGCGAGGTTCGCCGGAAGATGGACGAACTGCTGGCCCTGGCCCGCGGCCAGATCGCCGCCGGCGAGTAGCCGTCGCCGCGCCGGTCGCCACGGCTGGCCGGAATTATTCTAATCGCTCCACAAGGCCCGGCCGCGGCGTTCGCCGTCGCTGGGCCTTGTCGTGTCGGGCCTGCCGAAACCGCGATGCGACGGGGGCGGATGGATTGCTCGCATAGGTAGTTAGAGAATCAGATAGCGCGCTAAGGTTTCCTTGGGCGCCGTTCGAAGCCGGATGTATCACTCTCCCGCAAGGCGACCGATAGGGTCGCCAGCACCAGGAGGACGCAACCATGGCGGACGACATCGGTACGCTTCACACCCAGAAGGCCGGCGACGCGGTCGGCCTGTATTTCGTCAAGGCGGTGGTCGGCAACGTGGGGACGCCCGGCGCGCCCATCATCAACCTGGCCCTGACCGTGCAGGCCGCATCGGGCCATGTCAGCGGCATCGCCGAGATCAACCAGGCGATCGTCGGCGGCCAGCACCGCTTCCCGGTCACCGGCCAGATCTACCAGACCGGCTTTGGTCCCAACCACCAGCTGGTCTCGCTGAGCGGCGAATTCGTCTACAGCGTGCCGCCGCCCGCCATTGGCTCGTTCCTGGCCAAGTTCACGGCCGCGCTCTCGGTCGACCAGGCCTGGAACGGCTCGGGCGGGTTCAACTACCTGAACACCCACGTCGAACACGTGCCGGTCAAGAAGATCGCCTGATCGCGATCGTCTGACGGCGAGGCCCGCGCCGCCCTCCGCCCCCATCGGCGGGCGGCGCGGGCCTCTTCGCGTCACCAGACCCGCGAGCGGGCCTCGGGCGGCAGGTAGTAGGTCTCGCCCGGCTTGACCCCGAAGGCGTCGTACCAGGCGTCGACATTGCGGGTGGGGCCGACCACGCGGAACGACGACGGCGAATGCGGGTCCGACGCCATCTGCTGCTTCAGCGAATCGTCGCGCGACTTGTCCTGCCAGGACTGGGCGAAGGCCAGGAACAGGCGCTGGTCGCCGCTCAGCCCGCCGATCACCGGGGCCGGCTTGCCGCCCAGCGAGGCGTGGTAGGCGTCCAGGGCCACCTGCAGGCCGGCCAGGTCGGCGATGTTCTCGCCCATGGTCAGCTTGCCGTTGATGTGCGCGCCGGGCACGGGCTCGTAGGCGTCGTACTGCTTGCCCAGCACGTCAGCCTGGGCGTCGAAGCGCTTGGCGTCCTCGGCGGTCCACCAGTCGCGCAGCTTGCCGGTGGCGTCGATCTTGCGGCCCTGGTCGTCGAAGCCGTGGCTGATCTCGTGACCGATCACCGCGCCGATCGCGCCGTAGTTCACCGCCGGGTCGGCGGCCGGATCGAAATAGGGGGCCTGCAGGATGCCGGCCGGGAAGACGATCTTGTTCTCCAGCCCGCCGTTGTAGGCGTTCACCGTCTGCGGGGTCATGCCCCACTTGCCGTGGTCGACCGGCTTGCCCAGGTCGCTCAGCGTATAGGCCCATTCGAAGCGCCGGCTGGCCGCGACATTGCCGTAGAGGTCGCCCGCGTCCAGCTTCAGGCCCGAATAGTCGCGCCACTTGTCGGGATAGCCGACCATCACCTGCATCTTGCCAAGCTTGGTCAGGGCCTCGGCCTTGGTGGCCGGGCTCATCCACGGCGCCTTCTCGATCCGGGCCGCCATGGCCGTCTTCAGGTTGGCGATCAGCTCGACCATCTGGGCCTTGGAGCTGGGCGGGAAGTACTTGGCGACATAGGCCTGGCCGACCACCTCGCCCAGGCTGCCGTCGACCAGCTGCACGCCGCGCTTCCAGCGGGGCCGCAGGGCCGACTGGCCGCTGAGCGCCTTGATGTACTCGAAGCGGCTGTCGACGAAGCGCTTGGACAGATAGGGCGAGGTCTCGGCCACGATGTTGAAGATCTGCCAGGCCTTGAGCGTCTCCAGCGGGGTCTCGTCATAGACCTTGGCGATGTCGCGCACGGCGGTCTTCTCGCCCAGCACCAGCTTGGTCAGGCCCGGCATGCCGGCGGCGGACAGATAGGGCGTCCAGGGGAACGGCGCATAGGTCGCCAGTTCGGCGGCGGTGGTCGGGTTGTAGGTCTTCTCGACGTCGCGGCGGTCGGCGACCGGCCAGCTGACCTTGGCGATCCGGGTCTCGAAGGCCACCACGTCGGCCGCGCTCTTGGCCGGGTCGGCATAGCCGGCCATCTTCAGGGCCCGCTCGACGAAGGCCCTATAGGCCGCCAGCTGCGGCTTGAAGCCGTCGGTCAGGTAGTAGTCGCGGTCGGGCAGGCCCAGGCCGGCCTGGCCGACATAGAGGGTGTTGATCTCCGGGTTCTTGGCGTCCGGATAGATGTCCAGCGAGAAGACGCCGCTGCCGAACCCGCCCTGGGCCTGGCCCATGGCGGCGGCGAAGTCGGCCTTGGTCTTGATGGCCGCGATCCGGGCCAGGTCGGCCTTCAGCGGCTTGTCGTCGACCGCCTCGACCTTGGCCTCGTCGATGAAGCTCTTGTACAGCGCGCCGATCTGGGTGGACGGCTCGGCCGTCTCGATCAGGGTGCGCAGCTGGTCCTGCGAGCGGTTGTAGACGTCGTAGCCGGCTCCGGCCGAGGCCTGGTCGTCGGGGATCTTGGTCCGCGCGGCCCAGGCGCCGTTGGCGTACTTGTCGAAATCGGTCCCCGGCGAGACCGACTTGTCGCCGGCGGTCAGGTCGACGCCCCAGTCGCCGTACATCGCCTTGGCGGGCGGATCGGCGGCGAAGGCGGGAATGGTCGAAACGGTCGTGGACAGGGCGATCGCCGAGACGGCCGCCAGCAGGAACATGCGCATAGGAAAGTCTCCCCTCAGATCCGGGATGCTGCCCTAGTTGGGCGGCCTGTGCAGATGAAAAGGTTGTAATGTCCGAGGGGGCCTCCGATTTGCCTTTTCGACCTGCTTAGCTAAGATGTTTAGCTAAGCGGAGGCTCCCATGACGGTCGTCACCATCCATTACGCCAAGACCAACCTCTCGCGCCTGCTGGCCGAGGTCGAGGCCGGTGGCGAGGTCGTGATCGCCCGCGGCAAGACCCCGGTGGCCCGGCTGGTGCCGGAGCCGGTCGAGACGCCCAAGCCCAAGCGCCAGGCGGGGATGTGGAAGGGGCGGATCGGTTTCGACGAGAGCTTCTTCGACCCGCTTCCGGACGACGAACTGGCGCTTTGGAACGGTGAGGGCGATTGAGGCTGCTCCTCGACACTCATGCGCTGCTCTGGTGGGGCGAAAAGAACGATCGATTGAGCCGCAGCGCGGCCGAGATGATCGATTCCGGCGACCATGAGGTCTTCGTCAGCGCGGTCTCGGCCATGGAGATCGCGACGAAGTTCCGTCTTGGCAAACTGCCGAGCGCGGAGCCGCTCGCCCTGGCGTTCGAGGACGAGACGGCGGCCGCGGGATTTCTCCCCTTGTCCCTTACGCTGACCCACGCGCGGATCGCCGGCTCGCTGTCCATCCCGCACAAGGACCCGTTCGACCGCCTGCTGATCGCCCAGGCGATGGTCGAGGACATGCTGCTGGTCTCGAACGAGGCGGTGTTCGATGGCTACGGGGTCAGCCGGCTCTGGTAGGCAGGAAAGCCCGCAGCCCGTTCCAGAGCTCGGCCTTCTGCGCGAACGATCGCGCCGCGTGGGCCGGGCTGGAGGAGGGCAGAGCCAGGGTGGCGATCCGGTCGCCGACCAGCCGGCCGCCCAGTTTCGCCGCCGTCCCGCCGTTGAACGCCACGAGGCGCAGGTTCGGCAGGGTGTCGATCAGGGCGGCCAGATCGTTGGCGGCCGGATCGCGGATGGCGGCGTCGAGGCTGCCGGGCCGCTCGGCCTGGGCGATCACGTCCCACAGGCCCACGCCCCCCGAGAGCAGGGCGCCCAGGCGGTCTTCATAGGCCAGGGGGACCAGCGGCGTGTCGAGCACGCCCTCCATCAGCCGCCAGAAGGCGTTGCGCGGATTGCCATAGTACTGCCCCGCGGCCAGCGAGGCCTCGCCCGGCAGGCTGCCCAGGATCAGGACGCGGACGTTCGCGTCGACGACCGCCGGGAAGCCCGCCTTGCGGGTCATGTCCGCCGCTCTTGCATCATCGTTGACCATCCCCAGAGCCTGTCATCCCGGACAAGCGCGCAGCGCGCAGATCCGGGACCGATGCCTGAACTCAGCGCTTCCGGCGGTCCCGGATCTGCGGCCCTTCGGGCCTTGTCCGGGATGACAGGAAGAGGCGAACGAAAACGCCTTCAGCCCTGCTCGCCGAACACCCGCTTGAAGATCACGTCGACGTTCTTGGTGTGGTAGCCGTAGTCGAACAGCTCCTCGAGCTCGGCGTCGGTCAGGGCCTTGCTGACCACCGGGTCGGCCTTCAGGAAGTCGATGAACCGGCCTTCGCCGCGCCACACCTTCATGGCGTTGCCCTGCACGGCCGCATAGGCGTCCTCGCGGCTGACGTCCTTGTGGGTCAGGGCCAGCATCACCCGCTGCGAGAACACCAGGCCGCCCAGCTTGTCCAGGTTCCTGGCCATGTTGTCGGGATATATGTTGAAGCGCTCGATCACCCCGGCCAGGCGGCGCAGGGCGAAGTCGAGGTGGATGGTGGCGTCCGGCCCGATGCCGCGCTCGACCGACGAGTGGCTGATGTCGCGCTCGTGCCAGAGGGCGACGTTCTCCATCGCCGGGGTCACGGCCGAGCGCACCAGGCGGGCCAGGCCGGTCAGGTTCTCGGTCAGGATCGGGTTGCGCTTGTGGGGCATCGCCGACGAGCCCTTCTGGCCCGGGTCGAACGGCTCCTCGGCCTCCAGCACCTCGGTGCGCTGCAGGTGGCGGATCTCAGTGGCCAGGCGCTCGACCGACGAGGCGACCACGCCCAGGGCGGCGAAATAGGCCGCATGGCGGTCGCGGGGGATCACCTGGGTCGAGACCGGCTCGACCGCCAGGCCCATCTTGTCGGCCACGTGCTGCTCGACGCGCGGATCGACATTGGCGAAGGTGCCCACCGCGCCCGAGATGGCGCAGGTGGCGATCTCGAACCTGGCCATCGCCAGGCGCTCCTTGGCGCGCTGGAACTCGGCGTAGTAGCCGGCCAGCTTCAGGCCGAAGGTGATCGGCTCGGCGTGGATGCCGTGGCTGCGGCCGACGCAGACGGTCATCTTGTGCTCGAGGGCTCGGCGCTTCAGGGCGGCCAGGATCAGGTCGACGTCTTCCAGCAGCAGGTCGGTGGCCTTGCTGAGCTGCACGGCGAAGCAGGTGTCCAGCACGTCGGAGCTGGTCATGCCCTGGTGCAGGAAGCGGGCCTCGGGGCCGACGATCTCCGACACGTGGGTCAGGAAGGCGATGACGTCGTGCTTGGTGACGCGCTCGATCTCGTCGATGCGGTCGCTGTCCCAGACCGCGTCGCGGCCCTTTTCCCAGATCGTCTCGGCGGCGAGCTTGGGGATCACCCCCAGCTCGGCCATGGCGTCGGCGGCGTGGGCCTCGATCTCGAACCAGATCTTGTACTTGGTCTGGCTGGACCAGATGGCGGCGGCTTCGGGGCGGGAATAGCGGGTGATCATGAGGCGGGCGTTTGGTCCCGTCCGCCGGGGGAGTCAAGGGAAGGGGATTATTACTTGGACGGCGCGGGGCTGTCCTTCCTATTGCGACCAGACAAAGCGCGCGCCGTCGCTGTCGTCCGGCATGGGGCCGGGACTGTCGGCCCGGATGTCCCTGGTCTTCGGATCGATCCGCAGGAAGCGGTTGGTGGCCAACGACATCAGCGCCAGCTCCCCCGTCGGCGTTTCGATCCACTGGAAGGTCTGCGCGGCGCCAGACGGGCCAGCGGCCAGCGTCACCCCGCCATCGGCGCCGACCGTGACATAACGCCCGCCCGATCGCAGGGCGACGCGGCCCAATCGGCGGTCGACGACCTCGAACCGCGTCGGGACGCCCGAGGCCAGGCCGCTCCCGGGGCCGGCCGCCAGTCCGGTCGTCGCGTGAAACGAGGTCAGCCGGATCGATCGGCCATGGGGAATGGGCCGCATCAGGCCGCGGGTATGCGGCTGATGGACGTCGATGCTGTCGAAGTCGGCGAAACCGCCCTCGGCGCCGGTCGTGTTGTAGTTGAACAACCCGTAGCGAACGCCCTGGAAGGTGAAGGTCTGGTAGAACAGCTCGACCTCGTCGCCGATCGGGGTGAAGGTCACGCCGTCGAACGAATAGCTGAAGCGCGCCCGTTCGGTGAGAAAGTCGCAGTCGGCCCGGAGCCAGACGCGCGTCCCGGTCATCTTCACCCGCACCGTCTTGTCGGGGCGCTGGTCGTAGAGGACGACGTCGAGGCCGTCGGCGCGTTTTTCGACGCCCAAGGTCGCATAGGGCAGGTTGAGCAGCCCCAGGCCGGCCGTGTCGCCCGGCTTCAGGTTCGAGGCGTCGAGCAGGACGGTCGGCGTCGACATCGGCCCGATCGCCCGCTGCGTCAGGGTGTTGCGCGCGTCGTAGAACGAGGTCGCCGGCAGGGCGTGAAGCCGCAGGAAGCCCGGCCGTTCCGACAACGACCACTTGCCGTCGACCGGGACATGGTTCCACTGCCATAGGAGCTGGAGCCGCGTCGCCGAAAAATCGTCGCTGCGCCGGTAGGGCGTGCGCACCGGCTGCGGCGCGGCGGTCTTCGGCTTCACCCAGGTGCGCGGCGTGCGCGTCAGATTGCCGGGCAGGCCGAAATAGGGCCAGCCGTCCTTCCAGGTGATCGGAGACAGGCTGAGCAGGCGACCGACGGAGTTGAAATCCATCATCGAAAAGCCCCACCATTCGCCGGCGGGCGTCTGGATGACGCCCCCCTGGTGCAGCGCCAGGCTGTGTTTGGCGGCGGGGTCGGGCCCCCAGAACGTGAACGGCGGCTTGGGCGAACCCGTGCGCTGGCTCGACGCCATGCCGAAGTCCTCGTGCAGGCTGATCGCGCGATTGACCTCGTAGGGCCCCAGCACATGGTCGGCCCGCGCCGCCGGCATGCGAAAGCCGCCGGCATATTCGGCGCTGATGATGTAGTACTTGCCGTCGATCTTGTAGAAGTGCGCGCCCTCGCCCATGCCGGCGTCGTCGGCGAACAGGACGCGCTCGGTGCCCGGAACGATGTCGGTCAGGTCGTCCGTCAGCTGGGCCAGGTGCATCCCCTGGTGACCCCAGACGACATAGGCCTTGCCGTCGTCGTCGAACAGGACCGACAGGTCGTGGAAGCTGCGCTTCATCGGCGTGCGCGTCCACGGCCCCTTCGGATCGGTGGCCGTGAACATCTGGGTCATCTGACGGTTGACGTTCGAGAAGATGTAGAACTTGCCGTCGTGGTAGCGGAAGGACGGAGCCCAAATACCCTGACCATAGATGTTCTGGCCGTCCTCCAGTCGGTAGGCCGGGCCGAGGTCGAGCTTGTCCAGGGCGTAGGCGACGAATTCCCAGTTGACCAGGTCCTTCGAGCGCAGGATCGGCAGGCCCGGCATGGTGTGCATGGTGGTGCCGGTCAGGTAGAACCAGTCGCCGACGCGGATCAGGTCCGGATCTGAAAATTCGTCATAAAACAAGGGATTGGTGAAGGTGCCATCGCCGTTGTCCGGTGTCCAGGTCGCGGTCGACAGGCCCTTGGACGCGCCCGCCGCCGGATCGGCACGTTCCAGCGCGGAAGACGGCGCCGCGCATAGCATCAGCGTCAAGGCTAGGCATGAGGCCAGCCCGGAGGCGACAAGTCCGCGCGATTTCAACCCGTGCCGCATGACGTTTCCCCTCTTTGCGCCTTGTTACCGCACCTGAGGTAGCGCTCACAAGACGCGCGCCTGATTTTTGTCGGACAATTGACGCCGCGTCCGGCGCTCTTCTTGCTTTAGGGCGTGGCGGCGCATCGAGAGCCCGAAATGAGCCGCAGCGCCTTCGAAAAGGTCAGCCACGCCCGACGGGTTTGGGGGATGGAGCGGCGTGGATCCCCATCAGCGGCTCGAAGAATTCCAACCCTTTCAACGCCCTGAAGAAAAAGCAGCGTCACGAACGCGCCAGCCCTCAAACCTCCCGCACAATCATGGCTGTCTCCATCGCGGGGGAGGGCTCTTGGTACCGGCCCAAGCAGGCGATGGGGATGGAACCGAGCGGGGCCGCCTGGGCCTGGCGATCGGATCGCGGCGGGC
>Ga0209257_1000431_pt1 | contig 80748 bp, 84 predicted proteins | sample AraplaCvi_mCL_r2_FD_184277 | JGI IMG/M metagenome (GOLD analysis project Ga0209257, IMG submission 184277) | Arabidopsis root microbial communities from North Carolina, USA - plate scrape MF_Cvi_mCL_r2 (SPAdes) (version 2) | ecosystem: Host-associated > Plants > Roots > Endosphere | place: USA...
AGCCCAGCTGCAAGATCTATGCGGAGAGCTTCCGCAGCGACGAGCACTTGCGGGCCATCCAGGAGGCCGCCCAGGCCATGCTCGAGGATCTCTTCGCGACACCCGGCCCGGAGCCCCGGGCTCCTGTCCCCGCGACCGGCGAGGGATCATGAACCGGCCCGCAATTTCTTCGTCCCGCGAGGGGCCGCCTTCGATGAGCGGCGCGCCTCTCGCCTCCCAGGAGGACCACATCATGTCCATCGACGTCGCGGACCGCGGGATTCGGGAGGCCGTCGGCCTGTTCGCGGACCAGGATGCGCTCCAGGGCGCGATCGACGAGCTGCTGAGCTCCGGCTTCGACCGCGCCGAGCTCAGCCTGCTGGCCTCCGAGCACGTGGTGGAGGACAAGCTCGGCTACGCCATCGGGCGATCGGAGCTCGAAGACGACCCGGAGGCGCCGCGCAGCGTCTACGTCTCCCCCGACGCCATCGGTACGGCCGAAGGCAGCCTGATCGGTCTGCTCTTCTACATTGGGGGCGTGGCGGCCGCCGGCGCCATAGCCCTGGCGGGCGGTCCGCTGACCCTGATCGTGCTCGGTGCGGGGTCGGCCGGCCTCGCCGGCGGCCTCATCGGGGCGGAACTGGGCAAGGTGCTGGGCGAGCGCCAGGCCGCCGCGATCCACGAGCACCTGCAGCGGGGCGGGCTGCTGCTGTGGGTCCGGACCTGGGACGCCGCGGACGAGCAGCGCGCCGCCGCAATTCTGCGCAAGCACTCGGGGCGCGACGTGCACGTCCACGCGCTGGGCAAGGCGGCCGCGACACAACCCGGGCCGAGCCGACGTCGCGCCATGGATGTCGAAGGGTCGCGCGATGACTGACCTGGCCAACGCCGCGATTCCGGAAATCCCCGACCGGAGGCCGCAGCCGGCGGCGCCCATCGACCAGCTGGCGATCGACACCATCCGCACGCTGGTCGTCGACGCCGTGGAGACGGCCCAGTCCGGCCATGCCGGGCTGCCGATGGGCATGGCCGCCGTGGCATACACCCTGTGGACGCGCTTCCTGCGCTACGACCCCTCCGACCCGGCCTGGCCGAACCGCGACCGGTTCGTCCTCTCCGCCGGGCATGGGTCGATGCTGCTCTACGCCTTGCTGCACCTCGCCGAGGTGGAGTCGCCAGGAGCCGCGGACGGTTCGCCAAGGCGCCCTGCGGTGAGCCTCGACGACATCAGGGCGTTCCGGCAGCTGGACGGCCGCTGTCCTGGCCACCCGGAGTATGGCCGCACCCCGGGCGTCGAGACCACGACCGGCCCCTTGGGCCAGGGCGCTGCCAACAGTGTCGGCATGGCCATCGCCGAACGCTGGCTGGAACAGCGGTTCAATTCCCCCGACGCGAAGCTGTTCGACTACCGGGTCTACGCCCTGTGCAGCGACGGGGACCTGATGGAAGGGGTTTGCAGCGAAGCCGCGTCCCTCGCCGGCCACCTGAAGCTCGCGAACCTCTGCTGGATCTATGACGACAACGGTGTGACCATAGAGGGCGACGCCGAGCTGGCGTTCAGCGAGGACATCGCGCGGCGTTTCCAGAGCTACGGCTGGGCGACGCTGGCGGTCGACGACGCCAACGACGGCGACGCCTTCGCCCAGGCCGTGCAGACGTTCCTCGCGACCGCGGACCGGCCGACGTTGATCCGCGTCAAAAGCGTCATCGGCTTTGGCTCGCCTCACAGGCAGGGCACGGCCAGGATCCACAGCGACCCGCTGGGGCCGCACGAGGTGCGCCTCACCAAGCGCGCCTATGGCTGGCCCGAGGACGCTCAGTTCCGGGTCCCGGATGGCGTCCGCGACCGCTTCGAGTCCTTGATGGGCGTGCGCGGTCGCCGGCTGCGCGCCGCGTGGCAGGCCTCCCTGGACCGTCTGGGTCAGACCGATCCGGAGCGGGCGGAGGCCCTGCGACGCCTGTGGGCGGGCGAGCTGCCGCCCGCCTGGGACCAGGACCTCTCGACATTCCCCGCCGACCCGAAGGGCATGGCCAGCCGCGAGGCCTCCGGCCAGGTCCTGAACGCCATCGCCGCCCGCGTCCCGTGGCTGCTCGGAGGCTCGGCCGACCTGGCGCCATCCACCAAGACCCGACTGACGATGGAGGGGACGGGCGACCTGCAGGCGGCCCGCTATGGCGGACGCAACCTGCACTTCGGGGTGCGCGAACACGCCATGGCGGGCATCGCCAACGGGCTGGCGCTCGCGGGCTTGCGTCCCTTCGTCGGGACCTTCCTGGTCTTCAGCGACTACATGCGGCCCTCGACGCGGCTCGCCGCCTTGATGCGCCTGCCGGTGGTGTTCGTCTTCAGCCACGACTCCCTCGCGCTCGGACAGGACGGCCCGACCCACCAGCCCATCGAGCAACTCGCCGCGTTGCGCGCCATCCCCGGCCTCACGACCCTACGTCCCTGCGACGCCAACGAGACGGCGGAGGCCTGGCGGACGGCGCTCTCCCAGGCCGGGCCGGCCTGTCTGGTCCTGTCCCGACAGGCCCTGCCGACCCTGGACCGGGCCCGCTACGCCTCGGCGCGGGGCCTGGCGCGCGGCGCCTACGTCCTGGCGGACCACGGGTCCGGACCCCCGGCGCTCATCCTGATGGCCACCGGCAGCGAGGTGTCGCTCTGCGTGGCGGCCTATGAGCGGCTCGCCCGCGAAGGCGTCGGCGTGCGGGTCGTCTCCATGCCGTCCTGGGAGCTCTTCGAGGCGCAGGACGAAGCCTATCGGCGCGCCGTCCTCCCGCCGCGGGTCACCGCCCGGGTTGCGGTCGAGGCCGCGGCTTCGCTGGGCTGGGACCGCTACGTCGGGGCGGAGGGCGAGGTCATCGCCATGCGCAGCTTCGGCGCCTCGGCGCCGATCGAGGCCCTGCGCGCGCGGTTCGGGTTCACACCCGACGACGTCCTGGCGGCCGCCCGCCGGCAGCTCGCCCGCGCCGGCTCTCCAGTGCGGAAGGAACTCACATGACCAACCCATTGCTCCAGCTCGGACAGGCCGGCCAATCGATCTGGCTCGACTACCTCCACCGCAAGCTCATCGAGGACGGTGAGCTGCGGCGTCTGATCGAGGACGACGGACTGAAGGGCATGACCTCGAACCCGTCGATCTTCGAGAAGGCGATCGGGGAGGGGAGCGACTACGACGACCGCCTGGAGGCGGCGTTGCAGGCTGGCGACCTCGAGCCCATGGCGCTCTACGAGCGGCTGGCGGTCGCCGACATCCAGGCCGCGGCCGAGCTCTTTCGGCCCGTCCATGCGAGGCTGGGGGGCGCGGATGGGTACGTCAGCCTCGAAGTCTCCCCCCGCCTGGCGATGGATACGCAGGCGACCATCGTCGAAGCCCGCCGGCTCTGGCGGGCCATCCACCGACCCAATGTGATGATCAAGGTCCCGGGCACCCAGGCCGGACCGGGCGCGATCCGCCAGCTGGTCGGCGAGGGCGTCAACGTCAACGTGACCCTGCTCTTCGGCCTCGAGGCCTATCGCGCCGTGGCCGAGGCGCACATGGCGGGGCTGGAAGCCTTCAAGGCGGCGGGCGGCGACGTCGCTCAGGTCCATGGCGTGGCGAGCCTCTTCGTCAGCCGCATCGACAGCCAGATCGACGCCGAGATCGACCGCCGGCTTGGGGCGGGGGCCGACGCGGACTCGCTGAGCGCGCTGCGCGGTCGGGTCGCCATCGCCAACGCCAAGGTCGCCTACCAACGCTATCTCGAAATGGTCGAAAGTCCGCGCTGGAAGGCGCTCGCCGAGGCCGGGGCGCGCCCGCAGCGGCTCTTGTGGGCGTCCACCGGCACGAAGGATCCCGCCTATTCCGACGTGCTCTACGTCGAGGCGCTGATCGGCCCCGACACCATCAACACCATGCCGCCGAAGACCCTGGCGGCGTTTCGCGACCACGGCCAGGTGCAGCCAACCCTGACGGCGGGGCTGGAGGAGGCGCGGCGCGTGCTCGCGGCCGCCGAGCGGCTTGGCCTGGACCTGAACGGCGTCACCGACCGCCTTATCGAGACCAGCGTCCGCCAGTTCGCCGAGGCCTTCGACCAGATGCTCGCCGCCATCGCCGCCAAGCGCGTCCGGATGCGCGGAGGTGGGACGGGCGTTCGTGGCGGCGTGGCCGCCGAGCCTGGCGGCGGGCTTGGCGCGCCGAGCCATGCCTGACCTGGCGGCGGAGGAAGACACCATGCAGCTGGGCGTCGTGGGACTGGGACGAATGGGCGGCAATATCGCCCGGCGGTTGATGCGCGGCGGCCACCGCTGCGTCGTCTATGACCACGACGCAATGGCGACAGCCACCCTGGCGGCAGCGGGCGCCATGGCGGCCGAGGGGCTCGAGGACCTCGTCCGTCAGCTGGGCCCGCCGCGGGTTGTCTGGGTGATGCTCCCGGCGGGTGATCCCACCGAAGACACCGTGACCGCCCTCGGAGAGTTGCTGCAGCGCGGCGACATCCTGATCGACGGCGGCAACGGCTTCTATCGGGACGATATCCGGCGCGCCAAGGCGTTGAAGGGCAAGGGCATGGCCTATGTCGACGTCGGCACGTCCGGCGGTGTCTGGGGCCTCGAACGCGGCTACTGCATGATGGCCGGCGGAACCTGCGAGGCTGTCGCGCGGATCGATCCGATCCTCAAGACCCTGGCCCCCGGTCCCGGGCAGATCGCACGCACGCGTCGGGCGGATGGGGCCGATCCGCGTGCGGAGCAGGGGTACATCCACGCGGGGCCCGTCGGCGCGGGGCATTTCGTGAAGATGGTGCACAACGGCATCGAGTACGGCCTCATGCAGGCCTACGCCGAAGGGTTCGACATCCTGAGGAACAAGGCGTCGGCGGGGCTGTCCGAGGACGAGCGGTTCCAGCTCAATCTGCCGGATATCGCAGAGGTCTGGCGCCGCGGGAGCGTCGTCTCCTCCTGGCTGCTCGACCTGACGGCGCAGGCCCTGGCCGGAGATCCCCGGCTCGAGGCCTACACCGGCGCGGTCGCTGACAGCGGCGAGGGCCGCTGGACCCTCGAGGCGGCGCTGGAGGAAGCGGTGCCGGCGGACGTGCTGGCCGCAGCCCTGTTCGCGCGGTTCCGGTCGCGTGAGGACCACACCTTCGGCGACAAACTCCTCTCGGCGATGCGGTTCGGCTTCGGCGGCCACGTCGAAGGCGTGGCCCAGCCATGAGGGCATCGGCGAGGCGTGGTGGGCCAGTGGGTCGGGTCATGCCGCCAAGCGGCTCGGCGTGCGCCGCCTCGACAGACCGCGGGCCTGCCGGTCCGATCGCGCTGCTGATCTCCGACATCGACGGGACGCTGGTGAACCCGGGGCAGACGCTGACGCCGGGCGCCGTGGCGGCCGTTCGCCGGCTCGCCGCGGCCGGGATAGGGTTCACCCTGGTGTCGAGCCGACCCCCGCGCGGCATGGCCGCGCTGGTCGCGCAACTGGGCGTGTGTCTGCCGTTCGGCGCCTTCAATGGGGGCAGCCTGGTCGCGCCGGACCTGAGCCTGATCACGGCCCACCGCCTTGCGCCGGACGTCGCGCGCGGCCTGCTGGCCCTGTTCGCGGAGCGCGGCGTGCGCATCTGGGTCTTTGCGGACGGCGACTGGCTGGCGCCCGATCCGAGCGGACCGAACGTGGCGCGCGAACGGCGCGCCATCGGCTTCGCGCCCAGGGTGGTGGTCGGGTTTGCGGAGGTGATGGGGCGGATCGACAAGATCGTCGGCGTCTGCGACGACCTCGACCGGCTTGGTCGCCTCGAGGCCGACGCGCAGGCGATGTTCGGTGACGCCGCGGCCATCAAGGTCTCGCAGCCGGGTCACCTCGACGTGACCCATCCCCTGGCGAACAAGGGCGAGGCCGTGCGCGCGATCAGCGAGCGCATGGGGGTGGACCTGCGCCGCCTGGCCGTGATCGGCGACAGCTTCAACGACGTGCCGATGTTCGCGGCCGCGGGGTTCTCGGTCGCGATGGGGCAGGGGCCCGGCGCGGTGAAGGCGCAGGCGAGCGCTGTGACCCTATCCAATGCCGAGGATGGCTTCGCGCGCGCCGTGGAGCGCTTGATCCTGCCCTACGCCGCCGCGGCCGGGGCCTGACATGGCGAAGCTCCCTCTCATCGCGCCTTCCATCCTGGCCGCCGACTTCCTGCGCCTTGGTGAGGAGGTGCGGGGGGAGGCGGGCGCCGGCGCCATCGTCGCCGGGTCCTCGATCTTCCATACCGCGGACTATGCCGCCGCCATCGCGGCCCTGCGGGAAGCCGGTGGGGGCGCTCCGTGACCCCGCTTCTGCAAGCGCGCTCCGCGTCCGCCGGCCGACGGGCCCCTGAGAGAAGTTCCGAAGGCACCCTGAACCGTACCTGTTTGGAGGCGTCGTCCAGCACGGGAGATCCATCCGATGACCAGGACACGACCCATTCGCATCAAGCGGGCTTACGAGGACCGCAGTCCCGACGACGGTCGCCGCATCCTGGTGGACCGGATCTGGCCGCGGGGCGTCAGCAAGGCCGAGCTCGGCGACGTCGTCTGGATGAAGGACGTCGCGCCCAGCACCCAGTTGCGAAAGTGGTTTGGCCACAAGCCGGAGCGGTGGGAGGCGTTTCGGTCGCGCTACATCACCGAGCTGCGGGGCAATCCGGCGCTCGAGGCCCTACGGGACCTCGTCGCCTCCGGTCCGGTGACGCTCGTCTACAGCGCGCGGGACGAGGCCCACAATCAGGCCGTCGTCCTGGCGGAATTCCTCCGCGGGGAAGGATCGGCGGACCGCGAACACGCCACCCCGACACCCGGCGGCGGCGCCTCGCGCAGGGCGGCGGGCCCAAAGCCGGAAGGCGGCCGGATTTGACCCGCCTCCACAGCCAGGACCAGGCGCTAGCCCGCTCGTTCCGACAGCAACCGCAAAGGAGATGACTATGACATCCGCCGGGACCGAGACAGGCGATCTGGATTTCGCAAAGGGCTTTCCGGCGGACCGCCTTGCAGACGGCGAAATGCTCGCCGGCCGCGTGGGGGAGTCGCTCGTGCTGCTGGTGCGCCGCGGCGAGGAGATCTTCGCGGTGGGCGCGACGTGCAGCCACTACGGCGCGCCGCTCGGCGATGGTCTCGTTGTGGACGACACCATCCGCTGCCCGTGGCATCACGCCTGCTTCAGCCTTCGGACGGGCGAGGCGCTTCGCGCCCCGGCGCTGCAGCCCATCGCCTGTTGGGATGTCGATGAGCGTGACGGGGTCATCTATGTCAGGGCGCAGCGACCCCCGCCCGCCGTGCGCAGATTGGCGCGGCGGCGCGGCCTCCCCGAGTCGGTGGTGGTCGTGGGCGGCGGCGCGGCCGGCGACGCGGCGGTGGAGATGCTGCGCCGGGAGGGCTACGCAGGACGGCTCACCATGCTCAGCGCCGACACCACCGCGCCCTGCGACCGGCCGAACCTCTCCAAGGGTTTCTTGTCCGGCGCGGCTCCCGACAGCTCCAATCCGTTGCGCTCGAGCACCTTCCACGCCGACCATGACATCGACCTGAAGCTCGGCGCGGTCGTTGGCAGGCTCGATCCTTCGGCGCGGCGGGTCGAGCTGACGGACGGGACCTCTTACGGGTATGACGCGCTCCTCCTGGCGACGGGCGCCGAGCCGGTCCGGCTCGGTGCGGGCGATGACCGGCCGCGGGTTCGCTACCTACGGACCCTGGCGGACAGCCGCGCCCTCGTCGCCGAAGCGCTCGAGGGCCGTCGTGTGGCCATCATCGGCGCGAGCTTCATCGGCCTGGAGGTCGCCGCTGCGCTGCGCGCGCGGGGCCTCGAGGTGCACGTGATTGCGCCAGGCGAAATCCCGATGCAGCGTGTCCTCGGACCGGACCTCGGCCGGGCGATCCGTGAACTCCACGAACGGCACGGCGTCCGATTCCATCTGGGGACGACCGCCAGGACCATCCTGCCCGATGGCGTCGTCCTGAAGACGGGCGAGGTGATTGCGGCGGACCTGGTCGTGGCGGGAATCGGCGTGCGCCCAGCCCTCGCGCTCGCCCAGGAGGCGGGGTTGGTCCTCGACCGCGGCGTGCAGGTGGACGCCTACCTGCAGACGAGCGCGCCGGCCATCTATGCCGCCGGAGACATCGCCCGATGGCCGGACCGGCATACGGGCGAGCCCATCCGCGTTGAGCACTGGGTGGTGGCCCAGCGCCAGGGCCAGACAGCGGCCCGCAACATCCTCGGCCAGCGCGAGCGGTTCGACGGCGTGCCCTTCTTCTGGACCGAGCAATACGACTTCAGCCTCGCCTACGTGGGGCACGCCGAGCGCTGGGACGAGACCGAGATCGATGGCCAGATCGAGGCGAGGGACTGCACGGTCTCCTTCCGTCGGGCCGGACGGACCCTGGCGGCAGCCTTCCTCCATCGCGACCTGGAGGGCCTTCGCGCCGAACTCGCGTTCGAGCGCGCTCTGGCGGCCAGACCCGGCGACGAGGGAGGATCCTCAATCCGTGGAGCTGAAATCGCTCTCTGACTCTACGGTCCCGCCGGTTGCCGGAGGCGGATATATATCGTAGAGCGATAGATATAGCCGTAGGCCGGAGCGCCGCGGGCGCATCCCAGCTTCGGCGGAGTCTGGACCATGGACCAACCGCAAGCGACGGCGCGAGTGAAGCCCGCGAAGCCGGTCGACCGCGAGGCGCAGGATCGGGCGCTGGACGAGGCGCTGGAGCAGAGCTTTCCGGCGAGCGACACCCCGTCGATGCTCCGCCCGCACGGCCGGAGCGCCGGCGTCCTGTCGAGATGAGGCCGCCCCAAGACCACGGGGCGCCCAAGCCGGGTTCCCCTGCTGAAGCCGCGCCGGCCGTCGGCGGCGACGGTCCGGCCGCGAGCCCGGGCGCGCTGTCGCTGCTCAGCCGGTTCGACTGGGAGAGAAGCGAGCTCGGCCCCCGGCAGGCCTGGCCCGACACCCTGCGGACGGTGGTCGATGTGCTTCTGCGCGCCCCGACGGCGATGGCGGTCCTCTGGGGTCCGTCCGGCGTGGCGATCTACAACGACGCCTGTGGAAGCCTGCTAGGGGGGCGCCATCCCGCGCTCTTCGGATCGACCATCGTCCAGGCTTGGCCCGAGGTGGCGCGGCTACACGCCGAGGCGGTCGCGGCTGGGCGCCTCGGGCAGAACCTGTCCTTCCGAGGACGCCATTTTCCGGCCCGCGGCGACGGTTGCGAGGAGGCCTGGCTGGACCTCGATTTCAGCCCCATCCCGGGGCGGGACGGGGCCCTGTCCGGAATCCTGGTCGTGGCCGTCGAGCAGACCGAACGCATGCGCGCCGAGCGCAACCTGACGCGCCTCAACGAAACGCTCGAAGCGCGGGTCGCCGAGCGAACCGAGGCGCTGGCCAGCGCGGTCAACACCCTCAGCCAGGAGATCGCCGAACGGCAGGCGGCCGAGGAGGCCTTGCGCCAGAGCCAGAAGATGGAGGCCGTTGGCCAGCTGACTGGGGGCATCGCGCACGACTTCAACAACCTGCTGACCGGCATCATCGGAGGCCTCGACATGATGCAGCGCCGGCTCGCGCAGGGCCGGCTGGAGGACGTGTCCCGGTTCGCCACGGCGGCGATGACCTCCGCCAACCGCGCAGCGGGGCTGACGCACCGACTGTTGACCTTCTCGCGACGGCGGCCCCTCGACCCGAAGGTCACTGACGTCAATCGCGTGGTCGCCGCGATCGAGGACCTCCTGCGGCGCACGATCTCCGAGAAGATCGTCCTGGAGATTGAGATGCCGGCCAGCGTCTGGCGGCTGCGCTGCGACCCCAATCAGCTGGAGAACGCGATCCTCAACCTCGTCATCAACGCCCGCGACGCGATGCCGGACGGCGGACGCCTGCGGATCGAAACGGGGAACGCCACAGTGGACGACGACCAGGCGCACCGCTGGGGCCTGACGCCGGGCGACTACGTCCGCCTCGCCGTGACGGATACCGGCGTCGGGATGCCTCCCGGCGTCATGGAACGCGTCTTCGAACCCTTCTTCACCACCAAGCCGCTCGGCGTCGGCACCGGCCTGGGCCTGCCGATGATCTACAGCTTCGCCCAGCAGTCCGCGGGCGGCGTACGGATCGAAAGCGAGGTCGGCGTCGGCACCACCGTCAGCATCTACCTTCCGCGCTGCCTGGACACGGGCGCCGCCGTTGCGGGCGAGCCGGCCCGTCCGTCGGCGCCTACCGGCGCCGGGCGGGTGGTGCTGGTCGTCGAGGACGAGCAGTCGGTGCGGGCCCTGGTGATGGAGGTGCTTCAGGAGCAAGGCTACCGGGGCATCGCCGCGACCGACGGGGAATCGGCGCTGGAGGTGCTGAAGTCGGGGGCGCACGTCGATCTCCTCATCACCGATGTGGGCCTGCCTGGGCTCGACGGGCCGCAGCTGGTGGCGGCCGCGCTCAGTCACCGACCGGACCTGAAGGTGCTCTTCATGACCGCCTATGCCCGGGAAACGCCGGTCGGCCCTCGCGAACGGCCGGTCGGCGTCCTGCTGAAGCCCTTCACGGTGGAGGGTCTGCTCGACCACGTCCGGATGAGCCTCGAAGGATCGGCGCAGGGCCCGGTGGCCAGTGGAACGGAAGCCTAGTCTGGGAGTTTATATCGGAGTACGATATAAATGGAGGTCCGGACAAGCCCATCGAGTGGTCCCCGGGCGCAGGAATCCGAAGGAGGCGCCGGATGGCGAACCAACACACGTTCAGCGGTTCGGGTCGCGCACGCGACGACGATCATCGCAAAGGCGCGATCTCGGTCGCGCCCGTGCCAGGCGGATGGCGTCTGGAGGCGGCCGTCTGCGGCCAGGCCCTGATGTTCCTGTCGGGCGCTTCCGCCGAGCGTCAGGCCCGCGCCCTCGCGCGGCGGCTCGCCGGCCTTGGCTATGACATGCGAGTGGAGGTCCGGGACCGCCGCAACGCCGTCGCCGGCCGGTTCCGCTATCCGGCCCTGTCGCCCGCCGCGGACACGACGGACCCCACGCGCGAGGCGGATTCCTGGACGCCACTGTGACCGTCCCAACGTCCAGCCGACCGCCACGCCCGGTATCGTCGCCCGACCCGGGAACCTTCCGCGCGGCGTCTCATCCAACGCTCATGAAGGGGGCGGTCCCCAGGCGGGCCCCCCGCGCCGAAATCGCCGCGCGTGCGGCAGGAGGAACAGCATGCACTTGAGAATCCCCCTCGCGATCCTGTCGGCCGGCCTGCTGGCCGGGGCGGCCTACGCGCAGCCCGCAAGGCCTTCCGATCCGCAGATCGCCCACATCGCCTATACGGCGGGCCAAATCGACATCGCCGCGGCCGAACAGGCGCTGGCGAAGTCCAAGACGCCGAAGGTGCGGGCCTTCGCCGAGGAGATGGTCCGCGACCACAAGGCCGTCAACGTCCAGGCCCTGGCCCTGGTGAAGAAGCTCGGGGTCACCCCGCAGGCCAATCCGACCAGCGCAGCCCTGTCCGACGAGGCGAAAGCGAAGCACGCAGAACTCGGCAGGCTGGACGGCGCGGCCTTCGACCGGGCCTATGTGGCAAACGAGGTCGCCTACCACGCCACGGTCAACGGCGCCCTGAGCGGCACGCTCATCCCCAGCGCCCAGAACGCCGAGCTCAAGGACCTCCTCGGCACGGGCCTGAAGCTGTTCCAGGAGCATCAGAAGCACGCCGAGCACCTGGCCGGCGAGCTGCGCTGAGCGGCCGTGATGGACCATCAGCGCCGCCTGGTTCTGCTTGGCCCGGCCCTGGTGCTCATCAGCCAGGCGCCGGCCGCGGCGGCTCCGAAGGTCCACACGGTGCGCATGGCGAAGATGGTCTTCGGCCCCGCGCCGACCGGCGTCCGGGTCGGGGACGTCATCGAGTGGGTGAACGCGGACATCTTTCAGCACACCGCCACCGCCCGTAGCGGGGCCTTCGACGTCGACCTGAAACCCGGCGCGAAGGCCCGCACCGTCCTGAGGGCCGCGGGCGTGGTTTCGTACTACTGCCGCTACCACCCCGGGATGACGGGCCGCGTTGTCGTGGCCGCCTGAGCGGGTGGCGTCTGGCTCACCCCCGCCGCGCAGGGCCGCCGCGCTCCAGGGTCCTCGAGCGCAGGACGTCACGCATGGCGAAGCTCGAATGGATCCGCGCGACGCCGGGGAGCCGCGAGAGGATGTCGGTGTGGATCGCCTCGTACGCGGCCGGGCTCGACGCCGAGACCCGCAGGACATAGTCGGCGTCTCCGGTGATCAGGAAGCATTCCTCGATCTCGGGGTGATCGCGCACCGCCGCCTCGAAACGGCGCAGGAACTCCTCGGTCTGCTCATGCAGGGTCAGGCGCACGATGGCGACCATCGTTCCGGGCGACCCTGGGGCGTCGACGATCGCGGTATATCCCCGGATCACGCCGCGCTCCTCGAGGATCTTGACCCGCCGCAGGCAGGCCGACGCGGACAGCCCGATCTCCGCCGCCAGCTCGCTGTTGGGGCGTCGCGCGTTCAACCGGAGCAGCCGAATCAGCTTCTGGTCGACCGCATCTAACTTGATCGTCATTTATTGCGCCGCAGGTTTAGGATCAGGCGTATAGGCGACCAGTTTCGCATATCTAGCATCAGATGCACAGAAAATTCGAATGATTGTCGGGTAGGGTGGCGCTTCACGAGGACGGGAGCGCGCCATGTCGTGCGTCGAGCAGTGGGCGGCAGACGCGGGGGGGCGGATCGCCATCGACCTGGGCGCGATCCGGGCGAACTATGAGCACCTCGCCGCGGCCGTCGCGCCTGCGCGGTTGGGCGCCGTCGTGAAGGCCGACGCCTATGGGCTGGGGGCCGGACCTATCGTCCGGGCCCTAGCGGACGCGGGCTGCCGGGACGTCTTCGTCGCCTTTCTCCGCGAGGCCTTGCAGCTGCGGGCCCACCTGTCCGCGAGCGTCCGCATCCATGTCCTCAACGGCCTAGCGCCCGGCGAGGAAGCGCTCTGCGCGGTGCGGAAGATCGTTCCGGTGCTGAACTCGCTCGCCCAGGCTCGCCGGTGGCGAGACACCGCGCGGGCCGTGGGCTCAGCTCTGCCCGCCGCCCTCCAGGTCGACACCGGCATGTCCCGCCTCGGCATGGCGCCGGACGAGGTCGCCGCACTTCTTGAGGAGCCGGATATCACGGAGGGCGTCGAGCTCTCGCTGCTCATGACCCATCTGGCATGTGCGGACGACCCGGACCATGCCGCGAACCGGCGCCAGCTCGACCGGTTCCGGGCCTTGGCGGCTCGCGTCGCGCCGAGCGCGCCGGTCTCGATCGCCAACTCCGCCGCCAGCGGGCTGGCGCCGACCTTCCACGGCGACTTGGTCCGCGCCGGCCTGGCCCTGTTTGGCGCCGCCCCGAGCCCGGGTTTCGTCGGACGACTTCGACCCGTGGTGCGCGTGGAGGCGCGGGTGATTCAGGTCCGATCGGTGGAGGCCGGGGCCGGGGTCGGCTACGGCCTCACCCACACGGCGCCTCGGCCGAGCCGCCTCGCCACCGTGGCGGTCGGCTATGCGGACGGATGGCCGCGGCGTCTTGGCGGCCGCGCCGACGCCTGGTTTCGGGGCGTCCGGCTGCCCATCGTCGGCCGCGTCTCCATGGACAGCATGACGCTCGACGTCACCGCGCTGCCGCCGGGCGCGCTCGACGAGGGCGACCACGTGGAGCTCATCGGCCCCAACGCGACGCTCGAGGCGGTCGCCGCACAGGCCGAGACGATCCCCTACGAGATCCTCACCGGGCTCGGACAGCGTCTGCGGCGCAGCTACCTGGAAACGATCGAGGCGGGGGTCCAGCCATGAAGGTTGCGGTGTTGGGGGCCGGGGTGATCGGCGTCACCTCGGCCTACTATCTGGCCAAGGCCGGCCATGAGGTCACGGTCGTCGACCGCCAGGCCGGGCCGGCGCTGGAAACCAGCTTCGCCAACGCCGGCGAGATCTCGCCGGGCTACGCGTCGCCCTGGGCCGGGCCGGGCATCCCGGCCAAGGCCGTCCGCTGGCTGATGATGCGCCATGCGCCCCTGATCCTGCGGCCGCACCTGGACCTCGAGACCATGAGCTGGCTCTGGGCGACGCTGCGCAACTGCACGGAGGCGCGCTACGCTCGCAACAAGAGCCGCATGGTCCGTTTGGCGGAATACAGCCGCGACCTGCTCATCGACCTGCGCGCCACTACCGGGATCGCCTACGACGAGCGCAGCCGCGGCACGCTGCAGCTCTTCCGGACCCAGGCCCAGATGGACGGCGTGGCCAAGGACGTGAAGGTGCTGGCCCGATCGGGCGTGCCGTTCGAGGTCCTGGATGCGGCGGCCTGCATCGCCGCCGAGCCCGGCCTGGCGCGAGCCCGCGATCCTATCGTCGGCGGTCTTCGGCTGCCGAACGACGAGACCGGCGACTGCTTCAAGTTCACGGTCGCCCTTGCGGACCTGCTGGCGGAGATGGGCGTCAGATTCCAGTTTGGAACCCGGATCATGGGTCTGCGCCAGGCGGGAGGGCGCATCGTCGCGGCCAGCACGGCGCAGGGCGACATCGCCGCGGACGCCTTCGTGGCGGCGCTCGGCAGCTACACCCCGGCCTTGGTCCGACCCTTCGGCCTGGGACTGCCGGTCTACCCGGTGAAGGGCTACTCGATCACCGCGCCGATCATGGAGGCCGAGCACGCGCCGGTCTCGACCCTGCTGGACGAGAGCTACAAGGTGGCGATCACACGGCTGGGCGACCGGATCCGGGTGGGCGGCATGGCGGAGATCTCCGGCTTCAACAATACCCTGCACGCGCGTCGCCGGGCCACCCTCGAACATTCCCTGCAGAGCCTGTTCCCGGACGCCGGGGCCGTGGGGGAGGCGACGTTCTGGTCGGGCCTGCGGCCGATGACGCCGGATGGGACCCCCGTGGTGGGCCCCACGCCGATCCCGAACCTGTACATCAACGCCGGGCACGGGACCCTGGGCTGGACCATGGCCTGCGGCTCCGGCCAGGTTATCGCCGATGCGGTCAGCCGCGCGCCCAGCGTCATCGAGACCGGCGATCTCGCCATCTCCCGATACGGCAACTGAGAAGGACTGAGCCCATGACGATCCAACGCATCGACGCCGGCGCCCGAATGAGCCAGGCGGTCATCCACGGCGACACGATCTATCTCGCCGGCCAGGTCGGCGCGCCGGGCGAGAGCGTCGCGGCGCAGACCCGTGCAGTCCTGGCGTCGATCGAAGCGCTGCTCGCGCGGACCGGCAGCGACAAGTCGAGGCTCCTGAGCGCCACCATCTGGCTGGCGGACATGGCCGATTTCGCTGAAATGAACGCCGTCTGGGACAAGTGGATCGACGGCAAGGACCCGCCGGCGCGCGCCACCGGCGAGGCGAAGCTCGCGACGCCGGACTATCGCGTCGAGATCATCGTCGTGGCGGCGAAGGCCTGACCCGCGCGCGCCGGCGGTCCCAGCGCGCCCGCCGTGGGCGTGGCGCTCACGACGACCGCCGGCGGCTCCCTGTTGTTCCCCAGACATCTGTCGCCCCGGCGGCTCATACCGCGGCGGCCGACACCTGGGATCCATCCGGCCCGGCCTCGCGCCCGAGCCGCTGCAACACCATCTCGGTGACGCACTGGCAGCGGCCACCCAGGAACGGAAAGGCCTCGCTGACGCTGGACGCCAGCTTTTCGCTGAGCGCGCGGCGCAGCAGCTTCCGGGCCCGGAACAGGCGGGTCTTGACCGTCTCGGGCCGGAGGCCGAGCTGGCCGGCGGTCTCCTCGACCGTGCAGTCCTCGATCTCCCGCAGGATGAACACGAGCCGGAATGCCTCCGGCAGTTCGTCGATGGCGGCCTCCATGAGCCGGCGGGTCTCCGATCGCGCGGCCTCGCGCTCGGGGGAGAGGCCGCGGATGGACCTGGGGAACGCGACCAGCGCCGCCCCGCTCTCCTGGGCGGCCTCCAGCGCCTCCAGGGCGACGGACGGACGGCGCTTGCGCAGGCGGCCGCGGGCCTCGTTGAGGGTGATCCGGGTCAGCCAGGTGAACAGGCTGGCTTCGCCGCGGAAGCCAGCCATCGCCGCGAAGGCGCGCAGATAGGCCTCCTGCAGGACGTCCTCGGCTTCGTTGTCGTCGCCCACCACGCTGCGCGCTATGCGGAAGAGCCGTTGGTTGCAGCGCTGCGTGATGGCGCCGAACGCCATCCGGTCGCCCCGCTGGGCCAGGGCCGCGAGCTCGAGATCCGCCAGAGCGGCGTAGTCCAGGGCGAGGTTGTCGCGCATCGGCGTCATGCCTTTCGCTTGGACGGGCGTCTCCGGGTCACAGCCCGGTCGCCGCCATGAAGTCGCCGCGCAGCGGGTCGGCGTTGAAGTCCCCCAGCAGGCGCTTGGTGACCATGGCGACGTCGGGGGTATGGACGCCGCGGCTGGCCATGCAGTCGTGGGTGGCCCGGATCACCACGCCCACGCCGCGGGGGTTCAGGGCCGCATGGAGCGCGCCGGCGATGCTGGCGGTGAGCCGCTCCTGGATCTGCAGTCGCCGGCCGTAGGCGGCGACCAGGCGGGCCAGCTTGGAGATGCCCACCACGCGGTCGCGGGGCAGGTAACCCACGTGCGCCACGCCCCGAATGGGGGCCATGTGGTGTTCGCAGAACGACACCACGGGAATGTCGCGCAGGAGCACCATGTCCGCGTAGCCGCCGACCTCCTCGAACGTCCGCGCCAGCAGCGCTTGCGGGTCGTCCCGATAGCCCGCGAACCATTCCTCATAGGCCCGGACAACCCGCCCGGGCGTGGCCCGCAGGCCTTCGCGCGCCGGATCGTCGCCGGCCCAACGGATCAGGGTGCGCACCGCAGCCTCGGCCTCTTCCCGGGACGGCGGGGAGAGGGGGACGTCGCAGTCGGGGGCCTCGCAGGCAGCCTCTCGGGCCGGGCCCTCGAATTCCAGACCGCCGGTTCTCAGCATCGTTCACCTGTCGCTTGTTCTCGACGGATTGGATGCTGCGGGGCCGCGGAAGTTCCCGGCGTCAGGCATCCCTCTCACGGCTTGTCGGGGGCTACGCGCGGCAGCTCGTTGAACTGGTGGAACGGAGGTGGCGAGGGCAGGGTCCATTCGAGCGTCGTGGCGCCCTCGCCCCAGGGATTGGCCTCGCCCTTGCGCCGACGGATCACGGCCTCGACCAGCAGGATGGCGAACACGCCCATGCTCAACGCCATGATCAGGTAGCCGATCGAGGAGACCTTGTTCCAGAAGGCGAAGCCGTCGGGATAGTCCACGATCCGGCGCGGCATGCCCTGCAGGCCGAGGAAGTGCTGCGGGAGGAAGATGATGTTCGTGCCGAGGAAGAAGATCCAGAAGTGCGCCTTGCCGAGCACCTCGTTGTACTTCACGCCGAAGATCTTCTCGAACCAGTAGAAGAAGCCCGCGAAGATCGAGAAGATCGCCCCCAGCGACAGCACATAGTGGAAGTGGGCGACCACATAGTAGGTGTCGTGGACGCTCTGGTCGAAGGCGGCGCCGGCCAGGGCGACGCCCGTGACCCCGCCGATGGTGAAGACCGCGATGAAGCCCAGCGCCCACAGCATCGGGGTTTTGAAGCTGAGCGAGCCGCCCCACATGGTGGCGATCCAGGAGAACACCTTGATGCCGGTGGGCACGGCGATGACCATGGATGCGGCCTGGAAGTAGGCGGCGAGCTCGAGGTTCATGCCCACGGTGAACATGTGGTGGGCCCAGACGACCGACCCCAGGATGCCGATGGCCGCCATGGCCATGACCATGCCCAGATAGCCGAACACCGGCTTACGCGAGAAGGTCGCCACCACGTGGCTGATGATCCCGAAGCCCGGCAGGATCATGATGTAGACCTCCGGGTGGCCGAAGAACCAGAACAGGTGCTGGTACATCACCGGATCGCCCCCGCCCGCGGCGTTGAAGAACGAGGTGCCGAAGTTTCGGTCCGTGAGCATCATGGTGATCGCGCCGGCCAGGACGGGAAGCGTCAGCAGCAGCAGGATCGCGGTGACCAGCACCGACCACACGAACAGGGGCATGCGCAGCAGCGTCATGCCCGGCGCGCGCATGTTGAAGATGGTGGTGATGAAGTTGATCGCCCCCAGGATCGACGAGGCGCCCGCCAAGTGGATCGACAGGATCACCAGGTCCACCGATGGCCCCGTGTGGCCACTGGTGGAGAGCGGGGGATAGAGCGTCCAGCCCGTGCCGGCCCCCGGGCCCGGGCCGCCGTCGACGAACAGCGACAGGGTCAAAAGGCAGAAGGCGCCCACCAGCAGCCAGAAGGAGATGTTGTTCAGGCGCGGAAAGGCCATGTCCGGGGCCCCGATCATGATCGGGGCGAAGAAGTTCCCGAAGGCGCCCATCTGCGCCGGCATGATCGTGAAGAAGATCATGATCAGGGCGTGCGCCGTGACCGCCACGTTGAATCCGTGCTTGCCCTGCAGCACGCCCAGGCTCGAGAGCCAGGAGCCCTCCGCGAAGACCTGCACGCCGGGCTCGTAGAGTTCCCAGCGCATCAGGCCGGAGAGGGCGCCGCCGATCACGCCGGCGAACACCGCGAAGATCAGGTAGAGCCGCCCGATGTCCTTGTGGTTGGTCGAGAGGAACCATCGGGTGAGGAAACCCGGATGCGGATGGGCGGCGACTTCCGGACCGGAGGCTGCGGTCGGCATGAACGGCGACGACATGGAACGCGCCTCAGCGCCGCTCGCCGGAGAGCATCATCAGCAGGAATTGGAACAGGTTGAGGAAGTTGATGAACAGGCTGAGCGCGCCGAAGTTGCTGGCCACGCCGCGGGCGGCCTCGTCACCGCCCAGCGTGTAGTAGGCCGTCTTGAGCCGTTGGGTGTCGTAGGCGATGAGGCCCGCGAAGATGAAGGTCCCTACCAGATTGGCGACGAAGTCCATGGCGGGGCTGCGCAGGAAGAGGTTGAGCACAAGGCTGCCGATCAGCCCGATGAGCCCCACCGTCAGGAACGAGCCGAATGCGGTCAGGTCCTTGCGGGTCGAATAGCCGTAGAGGCTGAGGCCGCCGAAGGCCGTCGCGGCGATGGCGAAGGTGGTGGCGATGGAGAGGCCGGTGAAGCTCAGCACCATCACCCCCATCGAGGCCCCGAACAGCGAGACGATGGTCCAATAGATGAGGCCGGTGCTGCGGGGCGTGGGCTGGCTCAGCGTCTTCATGGACATCAGGAGGACGATGATCGGGGCGAACGCGACCATGGCCCCCACCATTGTGAGCTGCACGCTGGAGGCGCTTCCGGCCGGGGCCGCCTTGAACATCAGGTCCCGCAGCACCGGGATGCTGGAGGTGGCGTAGGCCAGGCCGCCGGCGACCACGAGCCCGAGGGCGACCTTGTTGTAGACCGCGAGCATGTAGCGGCGCAGGCCCTGGTCGATGGCGGCGACGCCGGGGGCCGTAGGTGCGGCCGCCTCTCGGCGGAGGGTCTCCTGGAGTTCGGACATGGCGGCGGCTCCTTTCAGGGCGCGTGGGCGGACATTGGGTCGGGCGCGCGGCCGCGCGGCGGACGGTGACGTGCGGGCGGTTGTGGCGGGCGGGAACGCGGTTCGCAGCAGCCGCGGACGAAGAGGCGCGCGCAGTGGCTCGACAGGACTTCAATGTCGGCGGGCGAAGCCGCCGCCTGGGTTCCCAGGACGATCCGCAGCTGCGGGCCGGCCAGCACCAGGTCCAGGAACAGAGCCGCGGCCGCCGTCGGATCCTGGACGCGCAGGCGGCCGCGAAGTCGCTCCTGCCGGAGAACGGCGGCCAGGCTCCGCGACGCGGGCGTGCGCGCGCCGAAGCTTGCGGCGTCCCAGGCGTCCACGCCGCGACAGCAGGCCCTGAGCGCGGTCACGTGCTTCGCCGCGTAGGTCCATTCCAGCAGCGACGCGGCGTAGCGCGACAGCAGGATTTCGAGGCGGAGACCGGCCGGGTCAGGGCAGCAGGGGCAGGGTTCCAGGCCCTGGGCGGCCACGGCCGCGAACAGCCCCTGCTTGTCCCCATAGTGATTGTAGATGCTCTGGCGCGAGACGCCCGCCCGGCTGCAGATCTCGGCCAGCGAGACCCGGCGGCCCCGTTCGGCGATCAGGACGGCGGCGGCCGCGAGCACCGCTCTGCGCTTCTCGGCGTTGGTCGGCCCGAGCCTTCGGCCCATCGGGAACGCACCTGTCCATCGCGGGCGAGCCAGACGCTTCACCCTTCGCTGTGGCCGGAATCTCCGGCCGTTCTCACGTGGCCCTAGATATATATCGTGACACGATATATGCAAATGGAAATTGACGGGTGACTCCGAACCCCCGTGTTGTTCTATCAAGGCGATCCTGCGCGGATCGCGTGGAGGACCTATGAAAGCTACGTCGAGTCGAACGACCAAGCGGGGGACGCTGAGCACGGCGGACTACGAGGCCCTGGCCTCGTTCCGCTACGCCGTGCGCCGCTACCTGGCGTTCGCCGAGGCCGGCGCGCGGTCTGTCGGTCTCACCACGCAGCAGCACCAGGCCCTGCTGGCCATCAAGGTGCACAGCGTCACCCGCGCCATGTCGATCGGCGATCTCGCGAGCGAGCTCCTGCTCAAGCACCACAGCACCGTCGAGCTGGTGGGCCGCCTGGAGAAGGCGGGCTTCACCCAGAAGGTCGTGGACGTCGAAGACCGGCGGCGCGCGCTCATCTCCCTCACGCCCAAGGGCGAAGGCGTGCTCGCTGCCCTGTCCGCGAACAACCTGCGGGAGCTCCGTCTGATCGCCCCGGCCTTCTCGGGCCTCCTGGGACAGCTGGAAGAGCTCGACTCCAAATGAACTGAATCCTGGCGGTATATCGCTACACGATGGACTTGATATATCGTGATGCGATAGAAATGGCCTGACGCTCCCGCCGAGGCCGGCGCGTGCGGACCGGTCCTCTTCCGGCCGCCATCGGAGCCGGGAGATCGTCGTGGCCTCAGCCGCCGAACAACTGCTTGCGAATCTCAACTGGGATGCGTTCCGCAAGGCCAAGGAGCTTCACCAGAGGATCTGGTTCACCCTCTGGGCGATGGTGGTCTACCGCCTGGGGACCTACATCCCGGTCCCGGGCATCGACCCCGTCGCCTTCCAGCAGGCATTCCAGGGCCAGGCTCAGGGCATCCTGGGCATGTTCAACATGTTCTCGGGCGGCGCCGTCGAACGGATGGCGATCTTCGCCTTGAACGTGATGCCGTACATCTCGGCCTCGATCATCGTGCAGCTCATGGGCACGGTCTATCCGCCGTGGGAGAAGCTGCGGAAGGACGGCGGGGAGGCGGGGCGCAAGCAGCTCAATCAGTACACACGCTATCTCACCGTCGTGCTGGCGGTCTTCCAGTCGTTCGGCATCGCCGTCGGCCTGTCGCAGACCCCCGGGATGGTCGAGCACCCCGGCGTCTTCTTCATCGTCTCGACGGTCGTCACCCTGACCGGCGGCGCCATGTTCCTGATGTGGCTGGGCGAGCAGATCACCAGCCGCGGCGTGGGCAACGGCGTCAGCCTGCTGATCTTCGCGGGCATCGTGGCGGTCCTCCCGCAGACCCTCTTCCAGACCTGGAGCCTGATGGACACCGGCTCGATGTCCAGCGGGGTGGTGCTGATGATCGGTATCCTGGCGGTGGCGCTGGTGCTGTTCATCGTGTTCATGGAGCGCGCGCAGCGGCGCTTGTTGACTCAGTATCCGCGCCGCCAGCAGGGGAGCCGGATGTTCGGGGGGGACAGTTCGTTCCTGCCGCTGAAGGTCAACACCTCCGGGGTGATGGCGCCGATCTTCGCCTCGAGCCTGCTCCTGCTGCCGGTCACCGCGCTCGGCTTCCTCGCGACCGCCGATCTGCCTGAGTGGCTCCAGTGGCTTCCCGCGCTGGCCGGCGGACTGCAGCACGGCCAGCCCGCCTTTGTGATCCTCTATGGCGTCCTGATCGTGTTCTTCTGCTTCTTCTACACCTCGGTGATGTTCAATCCCGTCGAGGTGGCGGACAACTTGCGGAAGTTCGGCGGGTTCCTGCCCGGGGTTCGCCCCGGCAGCCAGACGGCGGCCTACCTGGATCATGTGATGACGCGCGTGACCGTCGTCGGGGCGGCCTACATCACCGCCGTGTGCCTGGTCCCGGAGATCCTCATCGCCCGCTACAACGTGCAGTTCTATCTTGGTGGAACCTCGCTGCTGATCGTGGTCAGCGTGACCATGGACACCGTGACCCAGATCCAGGGGCACCTGCTCTCCCACCAATACGAGGGCATGATCCGCAAAGCGAAGCTGAGGAGCGGGCGCGCGCGGCCCGAGACGCCGGCCGCCGTCAGATGAACGGTAGGGTGAGGTAGGGGCTGTAGTAGATCGCCAGCCGCTGCCGCCAAGCGTCATCGCCGGCGCCCAGGTTTTGCAGCTCCTCGGGCGTCAGGGCCGGACCATCGGCGAGGTCCTGCCGATCGGCGGGCGCCACATAGCCGCCTCTGGCGGCGTCGTAGCGGAGCAGCCCCCAGGGCGCGGGATATAGGCGCTTCAGGAACCCGAAGCCGCCCTCGATGCCGATCAGGGCGTAGACGACCTGGCCGCTGCGCTTGTCGATCGAGAGGTCGGTGATCCGGCCGGCCTTGGCGCCCGACGCGTCGAACACCGGCGTCCCGATGACCCGGCGCGCCTGAAGGATTCGGGGCCCGCGCAGGGCGTCGATGGACGCGACAACGTCAGCCTCGTCCTTTGGACGGGCCGCGGGACCGCCCAGCGGGGAAGCGACGGTTCGCGACCTTCGGCCCCGGGGCGTCCCGGCCTGGCGCCATCGACCGGGCTCTCGGGCGCCCGGACCCCGCGGGGCTCGGGCGCCGGCGCCGTCGTGGGCCAACCACCCCTTGAAGTCGGTGATCAATGTCATGCCGGTTCTCCATCCTGGTTCCATAAAACATCGCAACGCGATATAAATGGATCATGGACCTTCGGTTTCCAACACGGCGCCGTGCGAATGTCGGGGACGCTGCCCGCGCGCCAGGGCCCGGCAGGACGCGAAGTTTGACTTTCAGGCGGCGAGGTCCCATCTATTTGCGACTATGTGTAAAACCGCTGCATTCGCGCGTCGACAGCATCACGCCGGTCGTCTGGTCGCAGGCTACTCGCCCCGAGCCCTGTAAGCTAAAAGCTTCGGGCTCGGGGGACACCCCTCATTCTGCTTCCTATCAACTTCGTGGCGGCCAGCAGAATCGAGCTGGCTGAGGGGATTACCATGTCCATTACCGATCAAAGTTCACCCGGCGCCGGTACAGGGCGCCGCGGGGAAGCCAAGCCTGCGCGCCCGCCCAGGGCCGAAGAGGGCAACGTCATCGCCTTCCGTCCGAAGCCCGCGCGCCAACCCAACAGCCATCCGCCTCCGCCGCCGACGGCGGCCTGAGGCGGGCCGAAAGGATCCGAAGATGTCTCTTCGCAGTCACCAATTCCGCAAGCCCTCGGTCTACGTGACCGAGTCCGAATACGAACGCCTGTCCAACCTGGCCGACTCCAGTCCGACGCGCGGCGCCGCCCTGCTGGGCGATGAGCTCGTTCGCGCGATCATATTGAAGGACGGCGAGTATCCCCGCGCTTTCGTGCGGCTGCACTCCTTCGTGGAGTTCACCGATCTCATGACCGGCCGTACGCGCCGGGTGCAGATCGTCCCGCCCGACGAAGCCGATATCGATCAAGGCCGAATGTCGGTGGTCACGCCGGTTGGCGCGGCCCTGCTCGGGCTCAAGGCGGGCGATTCCATCGGCATGAGCACCGACGACGGGCGCGCCCACGTCCTTCAGGTCGCAAGCGTGGAGAGCGTCCATGAAACCGCCTGACTACGCCCGCACGCACATCGTCGCCGCCGCCGCATTGGGCGCGCTCACGCAAGCGCGCTGGCAGAGCGGCGGGCTCCTCTCCCGGGAGTCCGCCGACGCCGCCCCGGAGCTTTTGCGCGGTCATGCCGCCGAGATGGCGTCCTCGCCCCTGGGGCGGGACCAGATGCTGAGCCTGGCCTTGTTGGCCGCGGCGGACGATCTGGAGGCCGGCCGCTCGCCGGCGATGGTCTCCGAACGCGTCCTGCTTGAGCCCGGGCCCGACGACGCCGCGCGCCTCGGCGTCCGCACAAGGGTGCTGAGCTCGGGCCTCCTCCCCACCGCGGACGCCCGGCGGGCGGCCGAGGACCTGGAACGCCGACACAGGCCGGAGTGCGCGAACGATCTCGAGCTCTCGGCGCGCCTGACGGCCGACGCGAACCTGCACGAGCTCCTGTGGGACGATCCGCGGCTGCCCGCGGACGACCGGGCGCGCCTGACGATGCTGTTCAGCGTCCCACAGCTTCTGGAGCGGGCCGACGCGCTCGGACCAGGCCGACGGCCTCCGCCTCCGCCGGCCGGCCGGGCTGATGCGCGTCAACCGGTGCGGCCGCGCAGCGTGTTCGGACTGCCGGTGAGCGGCCTGATGCTGGTCCTGGGCCCGACCGTCGTGGCGGCGGGCGGCCGCTGGCCGGTGGAGGGATGAGCCATGGCTGAACCCTGCGCGACGCGGCCTCCGATTGTCCTTTGCCTTTCGGACTACGACGCCCTCGAAAGAGCCGCCCTCTCGGCGCTCCTGCACGCGCCGCGCGAGGCCGGCGCCCTCCTTGGGGAGGTGGACCGCGCCGCCGTCGTGGCCGACGAGGACCTGCGGCCGGACGTGGTGCGTCTGGGCTCGTGGGTGGTGTTCGAGGACGGCCTCACGGGCGCGCTTCGCCGCGTGCGCTTGGTGGCCTCCCCCGTCGCGGACGCGACCGGCCAGGACCTTTCCGCGCTCACGTCGGAAGGCGCCGCTCTGATCGGCCTGCGCGAAGGCCAGACCATCGTCTGGTCGGACAGGGTCGGCGGCGATCGGGTGCTCACCGTCGTGAGCATCCAGAAGGCGGCGGATCCCACCTAGGCCTTCCGGATGGCGGCTGCCGCCGGCGTGGCTGCGCCTGCGAGGCGCGGGGACGCGCGGCCATCCACAGCAATCCGATGCCGGCGCCTCGCGTCGGACCTCCTCAACGCCGCCGCGGCTCACCGCGGCTGGCCTAGCTGGACTTTACATGCAGACCTTCATCGATCTCCCGGGCGCCTCGGGCGCCCTCTACCGGTTCCGCCTCTGGCCCGAGGGCGCCGCACATGTGCCGATCGCCGGCAACTATGTGTTCGTGAAGGCCGATTCCGAGGGGGTCGGCGTCCTCCTGGTCGGCGCGACCAACAACCTGTCACAGGCCCGGGCCGACTGGTCCAGGGTCGCGCGGCGCGGGGCGACCCACGTGTTCACCCGTCTCAACGTCGCCCGCGCCGAGCGCATGGCCCAGCACGCCGATGTGGCCGCCGCCCACCCGTCCGCCTTGGCGAGCGAGGCCGTGGATTGAACGCCTTCGGCCTGGTCCTTCGGGCGCCCGCCGCGGTTCGCCGCATCCCTCCCTCCGAACCGGTCGGTCGCGCGCCTCGCGGCGCGGTGGCCGGCGCGGCCCATCACAGGTGACACATGTCAGCGTCCTTACGCGCTGTCGTCGGCGCGGCCGCCCTGCGCGTGCGACGCCATCGGGCGACCAGACTCGCCCGGCCCCGCCGAATCTCCCGGCTCGACCGCCTTCGCGGTCCGCCGCGCTACGCCCCCTCACGCCAACCCCAGGAGCCTGCAATGGCCATGACCCTGTTCGACCACAGCCAACGCCTGCACGATCTCGAGCTCGTCCTCTGCACCCTTGTGGAGTCCCTGTCCGTCGACCCGGCCAAGCGTCAGCTGCTGGAGGAGGTCGGGCGAAAGCTTCGGTCGCGAGGCGCCCGCGGGGCGGCCGAGCTGCTGGCTGGGGACCGGGTCTCCGCCGCGTACCGGCGCTGAGCCGGCGAGGGGCCTGGCCATGTCCACTGAGCTTACTCTCCGCAGGTCCGAGACCGCCGGCGTCCATCCGATCGCCCGCTGCGCCTCCGCGGCGGTCGCGATGGTGGGCGAGGAGATGGCGGTCCTGTCGGGCCACCACGGGCGGGCCGGCATGATCATTTGCCTTCGCCAGCGGTCCCGTGACCTTTGCCGCTCGGCCTTCGCCGAGGATCAGGTCCGGAGCCGGGCCTTCGAGGCGGCCGCCGACGACCTGGCCTGGGGTCGTGCGCCCCTGCAGGACTGGCTCCGGGAGATGTCCGACCCGTCCGCAGCCTCGGAGGCGCAGCGCGCCGCCATCCGTGCGTCCCTGCCGGGGTCCGGACGCGACATCACCACGCCGGCCGAGGGCCTGCTCCGCGAAGTCGAGGCCCGATGGACCCGTGGCGAGACGGGTGCGCTCGACGAACTTGGACGCCGGGGCGACTATTTCGACGCGGTTCGGGCCCTGCAGGCATTGGCGTTCGACGATCCACGCCTGGACGCCCCGCCGGCGCTGCGCGCCGTCATGCGCTGCAGCGCCGATCTGCTGGCCGAGGCGGTGCGTTCCGCCGCGGCAGGATCGGGAGCCGCCGTCGTGGTGGGGCCGGGGAGGCCTCGCGGCTTCTGGCGACGGCTGCTGCGATGGCGGCTCTGGCTCGGCCGGGGATCGGGGCCGCAGGACCGCAATTGCGGAGCGCGCCGTGGCGACCTCTAAGCGCGGTCCTCCAGCGTGGCGTGTCCTTGCTCACCGGTGGACCCTGCCGGACCGCTCTGGGCCCGCGTCCGGCGGCGCGTCCGGCCTCTCCTCAGTCCGCCGCCTTTGCGGTCCATAAGGCCCGATGGCCGACCTGCAGTTCTGGAATCGCCATGACCTCCGTCGCCAAACCGTCTACCCGCCCGCCGATTGTCCTCGGCCAGACCGACGCCGAACGCCTGTCCGCGCTCGCGCTCCAGCACGAGGCCGCCAATCCCGGCGTCGCTCAGCTGTTGTTGGACGAGATCGCGCGCGCCCGGATCCGTCCCGACCACGCGGTTCGCTCCGACATTGTCGGCATGAACTCCACCGTCGAGTTCCGCGACGAGGCCCACGGCCGCGAGCGCACCGTTCGGCTGGTCTACCCGACGGACGCCGATATTTCAGATGGGCGGATCTCCGTCATGACCCCGATCGGGGCCGGGCTCATCGGCCTCGCGGCGGGGCAGGCCATCCTCTGGCCCGATCGTCGCGGCGAGAAGCGGGTGCTGCGTCTCCTGCGCGTGGTCCGCAGCCCGGAGACGGCGTGACCCGGCGGTCCAAAGGGGGGGCGGGCTGGGCGCGAGACCTCAGCCGTCCCCGGCGCCTGCGCGGTGGAACTCGACATAGAACCGCACGTCGTCGAGGGGCTCCACCTCGTGCAGCACCTCGGGCGCGATGACCCCCGGCGCCTGGTCCGGAGAGAGCACCTTCTCGAGGGGGCTGCGGCGCGGATCGGTCACCCTGTAGATGAGGTGGCCTTGTAGCACGTGGATGAGGCCCCAGACGCCCGCCTTGGTAGCGTGGCTCCGCAGCAGCCCGGCCGGGATGGTGGCCGAGGTGAAGGTGTCTGTGCGTCGATACGGCTTCGCGTCCCGCGGCAGGCGGCTCATGATGGACCTGGGCTGAGAATATCGTGGAACGATATATAGGTCGCGCATCGGGATTTTGAAGACGCCGCGGACGTGCGCAGTCCGCGCCCCGTTCGGGGTCCTGAGTCGGGCGGGGCGATCCGCACCTCTTTGGGTGAAGATGCGGAGGAAGATTGATCAAATCGAGGGCGGGGCTTGAATATATCGGAAGACGATATATATAGGATGCAGTCTGGACGCATCCCCCCGGTGTCCCAGCGCGAGGCGGTCCGGTTCTATCCCCTTCGACGAACCGGACCGCCGTACCGCCGCCGGGTCGATCGCCCGACGTCCGGACGCCGAGCGTTCCCGCGCGCCGCAATAACTGGGCAGGGCCCGACACACCCTCTGCCCACCGGGGCGCGGCCGCTGGACAGGCCATCCGCGAGGCTCCCAGCCTTGTTCGGGAACACCTCGCGGGTGGCTCCTGCGTCCACAGGACCATGCAGAGATCGTCCGCTGGGCGGCCAGAAGTAGCAGCCCGACAGCTAGTGCGTGGCGAGCAGCCCCAGCAGGACCGCGGGCTCCCCTCCCGCGCGTGGAGGGTTTGTTCGGCGAAGGCCTTCCCCTGCGGCCGAGCCCAGGGGTCTCGGCCGGCCCCTTCCAAAGGGGGGCGGCGCCCACGCAACGCCCCGCCCGTGGGTTAGTGCGCGCCCGCCCGGCGGCGCAGGTCGCGCCGGTTCAGGATCTCGGCGATGTCCTCGGCGTCGGCCTCCGGGATGCCGGTCTGGGCGCGGCCCGCGAACTCGGCGGCCTCGCCGGTCGCCCGGTCCACCACCGTAAACCCGAACGGGTCGGGTTCGGCCACGAAGCGGCTGTCGCGGCGCTTGCGCATCCGGCTCTCCGCCTCGTAGGCGGCGAGGTTCGCCGGGACGCGCCGCCAGGCGAAGAACGCGTGGAGGTCCTCGTTGCTGATCGCGGGGCGGCTGAGCTTGTCGATCCAGGCGGCCGCCTGGGCGGCGGGTTGGCGGGAGGCTTTCATGGATCCCATGGCGCCAAGCCGGCCGCGGATCGTCAAGCCGGGGCAGGCGCTCACAGGACGGCGCGGCCGGCGAGCCGCACGATGAGCGGCCAGGCCGAGGCCCCCGCCGCCAGCGAAAGGATCAAGAGCACGCCCCAGCCCAGGACACGCAGGGCCAGGTAGCTCCAGATGGCGTGCGGTAGGTAGCGACCGGTCGCCTCGACCCCCTTGCTCGACAGCTTGATGTAGTCGGCCTTCATCGCTCTCTCGGTCCGGTCCTTCATGCATCCCAGCTTGCCGTCACCACCTGCGCAAAGCGCGCGGGATGATCCGCAGATTTTGCGTCGCCGCGGCGGCATCCCAGTCGCGCGCAGCCTGCCAGGGATCGCCCTGCAAAGCATGGCGAACGATCGCCACGCTTTGCTCGGGGATTTCCGGTAGGCTGGCCGGCCCACCGCGCCTCTCAGTGTCGCGCGGACGACGTCGGGGTTCTCGGTCAAAAAGACCAAGTTCCCGGACCTGGTTGTCCGTCGCGGCGGCAGGTCCGGCGTCGCCTGCGGGCGTCCGGATAGGTTCCGAAATTCCCCTTTCGTTCCGATTCTGCTAGCGTTGGGCGGTGAGCGATCCGGTGCGCAAGATCATCCATGTGGACATGGACGCCTTCTACGCGTCCGTGGAGCAGCGAGACGATCCGGCGCTCCGCGGCAAGCCGGTGGCCGTGGGCCATGGGGCGCGGCGCGGCGTGGTGGCGGCCGCCAGCTACGAGGCCCGCGCCTTCGGCGTGCGCTCGGCGCTGCCGTCGGTGACGGCGCTGCGGCAATGCCCGGACCTGATCTTCGTGCCGCCGCGGTTCGAGGTCTACCGCGCCGTGTCGGCGCAGATCCACGCGATCTTCGGCGAGTTCACGGACCTGATCGAGCCGCTGGCGCTGGACGAGGCCTATCTGGACGTGACCGCCAACAAGGCGGGGCTGGAGACGGCCTGGCTGACGGCCAGGGCGATCCGGGCGCGGATCCTGGAGGAGACCGGCCTCACCGCCTCGGCCGGCGTCTCCTACAACAAGTTCCTGGCCAAGCTGGCGTCGGGCCGGAAGAAGCCCAACGGCCAGTTCGCGATCCAGCCGCACGAGGGCGAGGCCTTCGTGGCCGCCCTGCCGGTGGCGAAGTTCCACGGAGTGGGGCCGGCGACGGCGGCGAAGATGCATGCGCTGGGCATCCAGACCGGCGCCGACCTCAGGGCCCTGTCGCTGGGCGAGCTGCAGGCGCGGTTCGGGAAGTCCGGGAGCTGGTACTTCGGGATCGCGCGCGGGATCGACGAGCGACCCGTCAATCCGAACCGGGAGCGGAAGTCCTCGGGCTCGGAGACCACCTTCGACGAGGACCTGACCGATCCGGATCGCATCAAGGCGGGCGTGCTGGCGATGGCCGACGACGTCTGGGCCTGGTGCGAGAAGACCGGCCGGCGCGGGCGGACCGTCACCGTCAAGGTGAAGTGGGCCGACTTCCAGAACACCACCCGCAGCCGCACGTTGGCGCAGCTCGTCGCGACGCGCGAGCAGCTGCAGGCGGCCAGTGTTGCGCTGGTGGAGAGCGTGCTGCCGGCGCCCAAGGGCATCCGCCTGGTGGGCGTGACCCTGTCGGGGTTCGCCGGGGTGGAGGATACTGGGCTGCGGGAATCGTCCCTGCTGCCGGAGTTCGACGCGGTTTGAGCTTTTCCGAAACGCCCCGCGAGGACGTCGACCTGGAGGGGATGGCGCAGACCCTGGCCGCCAGCGGCCAGTTCCGGGTGCTGCGACGGCTCGCCCCGCACGTGGCCGAGGCCGCCGCCTCGGGCGAGGTGGTCCGCCGCGGGCTGTTCGTCGACGTGGAGACCACCGGCCTCGACCCGGCGCGCGACGAGATCATCGAGCTCGCGATGACGCCCTTCACCTACACGGCGGCCGGCCGGGTGCTGGCTGTGGAGGCCTCGTTCCAGGGGCTGCGGGAGCCGTCGCGGCCGATCCCGCCGGAGATCACCGCTCTCACCGGCATCGACGACGCGATGGTGGCGGGCCACGCGATCGATCCGGCCGAGGTCGCCGCCTTTGCCGCGCCCGCGGCACTGGTGGTCGCGCACAACGCGGCCTTCGACCGGAAATTCCTCGAGCGGTTCAGCGAGGTGTTCACCACCAAGGCCTGGGGCTGCTCGATGTGCCAGGTGGACTGGAAGGCGGAGGGCTACGAGGGGACGAAGCTGGCCTATCTCGCGGCCGGGGCGGGGTTCTTCTACGACGGCCATCGGGCCGTCCATGACTGCCTGGCGGCCGTGGAGCTGCTGGCGCGCACGCATCCGGGGACCGGACGGACGGGGCTCGCCCAGCTGCTGGAGCGGGCGCGGGCGCCGAGCGTGCGGATCTGGGCGGAGAACTCGCCCTTCGACCTGAAGGACCTCCTGAAGGCGCGCGGCTACCGGTGGAACGGCGAGGGCAACGGCGGCCCGCGGGCCTGGTACGTGGACGTGGCCGAGGCGGACCGCGACGCCGAGCTCGCCTTCCTGAAGGCCGAGATCTACCGCGGGGAGATCGATCTCGCGACCCGGCGCATCGACGCCTACGACCGGTTCTCCGAACGCTGCTGAGGCGGGTCCGAGGCTGTGGCGCTGCGGCGTCGCGTCCTCGCCGCGAATCTCGGCGGGCGGCTAAGACCGGGCCATGAAGCAGTACGCCGGCGACGAGATCGTCAGGATCATGACTGACATGCCGGCCGAGCTGGTCGAGGCCCTGCAGGCCGCCCATCCCGAGCACCGCATCACCGAGCACGAGGCGCGCTGGTGGGGTTTCCTGCAGTATGCGCGCACCGACGCCTACGTCGGCGAGACCTTCGTGATCCGCATCAACGGCACGAACGACGAGGCCGTGCAGAGCTTCCTGCCCTATGTGCTGAGCGTGCGTGGCGCCGACCAGCGGGCCGGCCTGGTGCGTCGGCCGTGGCCGCAGAGCGGGTTCGACAAGGCGGGGTAGGGGAAGGCCTTCCCCTGAGGCCGAGCCGGGTGTCTCGGCCGACCCCTTCTGCGGGGACGGCGCCCCCGCAACGCCCCCGCTGAAGAGGGAGGAAGGGCGTCGGGAAGCGGCCCCGCCTTGGGGGTCGGTTTCGCCGAGGGCGCCGAAATGGCCCGAGCCCCTTCTTCCAGCAACGCCGAGGCGCTCGCCCGGCTGGTGGCCTCCGGGCCGGACGCCCTGGACGACGCGGAGGCCCTGCAGGTCGCGGTGGGCCTGGGCCCCGCCGAGGCGGCGGCGCTGTTCGCCGAGTTCGGATCCCTGCCGCAGGTGCTGGCCGCCTCGCCGGCGGCCCTGGTGCGAAAGGTCTCGGCGCCGCAGGCGGCCCGCATCGCGCTCCTGAAGGACGTGGCCCGGCGCTTGCTGGCGGCGCCGCTGCGGGCGCGCCCGGTCCTCAGCGGCTGGGCGGCGGTCGCGGACTACCTGCGCCTCGTCCTCGCCGGCCGCACCCGTGAACAGCTCCGCGGCCTCTTCCTCGACAAGCGCAACCGCCTGATCCGCGACGAGGTGCTGGGGGAGGGTACCGTCGACCACGTGCCCGTCTATCCCCGCGAGATCGTCCGCCGCGCGCTCGAGCTCGACGCCTCGGCGGTGGTGCTCGCCCACAACCATCCCGGGGGACTCGGCGTCCCGAGCTCGGCCGACGTGGACTCGACCCGGCAGGTGATCGAGGCCGGCCGGCTGCTGCGCATCGCGGTCCACGACCACTTCCTGGTGGCCGACCAGACGGTGGTGAGCTTCCGGACCCTGGGTCTCCTGTGAGCGGGCTTCGCACCCTGGCCGGCATCGTGCGGGCGCTCGGCGGCGACCTCTATGCCGGCGGCCGGCGCGCCAATGTGCCGGGTCCCGGGCATGGGCCCGCCGACCGCTCGGTGTCCCTGCTGCTGACCCGCGGGCGCGTGGTCGCGCACTCCTTCGCCGAGGACGATTGGCGCGACGTCCTGGCCGACCTGGTCGCCCGCGGGCTGATCGAGCCGGACGGCCGGCTGCGCGGCGGCGCGGCCGGTGGAGGGAAGGGCGGCGAGCCGCCGGTGCTCTCCGTCCGCGCCCGTCTCGACGTCGCCCGCCGGCTCTGGGACGAGGCCCGGCCGCTCGGTGCGACGTTGTCGGCGCGCCACCTGGAGCGCCGCGGCGTGGCGGCGCCGCCCGAGGGCCTGCGGCACCATCCGGGCGTGCCCGCGGCGGTCTATGCGGCGGCGGGGACGCGGCGGCCGGCCTTGCTCGCGGCGATTCGCGATCCGGGCGGCGAGCTCGTCGGCGTCGAGGTCACCTACATCGCCCCGAACGGCGAGCGCGCGCGCCTGGCGATCCCGCGCAAGACCGTGGGCCTCGCGCCCTCCGGCGCGGCGGTTCGGCTTTGGCCGGCCGCGCCGCGCCTGCTGGTGGGCGAGGGCGTCTTCAGCTGCCTGTCGGCGGCCCGTCGCTTCGGCTTGCCGGCCTGGGCGCTGCTCTCGGCGCGCAGCCTGCGCCGCTGGCACGCGCCGGCGGGCGTGGCCTTTGTGCTGATCGCCGCCGACCGCGGCCGGCCCGGCGAGGCGGCGGCGGCGGAGCTGGCGTGGAACCTGGATGGCCAGGGCGTGTGCGCCGAGGTCCGGCTGCCGCCGCGGCCCTGGCAGGACTGGAACGAGGCCGAGGCGGCTGAGCGGGCCCGGGAGGAGGAGGAAGGGCGGGGTCGGGCGGGCGCGGCGGACGGGTGGTCCGGACCGCCGGCCCGGAGACCCTGCCCATGACGACCACCCCTCCCGACGACGGCCTCGTCCTCATCCCCGAGGCCCTGCGCCCCCAGCTCGCCGCAAACGCCGCGAACCCGGACGGCGATCCCGTGCCGGTCCTGAAGCTCTTCAACCCCACTGGGCCGGGGACCTGGCTCATCACCGAGATCGACCCCGACGGCGACACCATGTTCGGGCTCTGCGACCTCGACATGGGCTGCCCGGAGCTCGGTTCGGTCAGCCTGCGGGAGATCACCGCGGTGACCCTGCCGTTCGGCCTGACCATCGAGCGCGACGTCCACTTCGAAGGCCGGCTGCCGATATCGCGGTGGGCCGACATCGCGCGGCGCTGCGGCTCGATCCGCGAGGCCGAGGCCATCGTCCGAACCGTCGCGCCGGCGCCCGACGCCGAGGCCTGACTCGTCCGCCCTTCGCCGGCGGCCGCGGTCGCCGGCGGACCACCCCGGCCGCCTGGCCGGGCGATCCGCGCCGTCCCGGCGCAAGCTGCCCTCGCCGTTGTCCCGCCGAAGCGTGGGTGGCGAGGGCCGACTCACACCCCTGACCCCCAGGAGCAAGACCATGAGACTGGCATTCGCAGACCCTCGCAACCTGACCCTCTCGACGCTGAACATGCACCACGGGCGCCCCGACCCGGACGTGTCCGACATCCTGCCGTCGGTGCGCCGACGCGGGGTGCTGCTGACGCTGCTGGTGCTGGAGGCGACCCGCGACGGCCTGGTGGTCGAGGACCACTTCGAGATCGTGGCCGGCCGGCGGCGCTGGAAGGCGGCGCTGGCCGCCATTGGCGAAGGGATCGAGATCGACCCCATCCCGATCGGCATCCTCGAGCCGGGCGATGACGCCGCCGCGATCGAGGCCTCGCTGATCGAGAACCTCGGCCGCCTGCCGCCGGACGAGGTGACCTGCTGGGAGACCTTCACCCGGCTGGTGAAGTCCGGCCGGACCGCCGAGCAGATCGCCGCCACCTTCGGGATGTCCGACGTGGTGGTGAAGCGGACCCTGGCGCTCGGCAACCTCCTGCCGCGGATCCGCAACCTCTACCGCCGCGAGGAGATCGACGTGGCGACCGTCCGCTGCCTGACGCTGGCCAGCAAGGCGCAGCAGAAGGCCTGGCTGGCCCTGCTGGACGATCCGCAACAGCGGGCGCCGGGCGGCTCGGCGCTGAAGGCGTGGCTGTTCGGCGGCGCCTCGATTCCCACGAAGAACGCCTTGTTCTCGCTGGAGGACTACCCCGGGCAGATCCGCGCCGACCTGTTCGGCGAGGACAGCTACTTCGTGGAGAGCGACCTCTTCTGGCGCTGCCAGAACGAGGCGGTCGCGGCCCGCCGCGACGCGCTGCTGGCCGAGGGCTGGGGCGAGGTGCAGGTCCTCGACGTCGGCGAGCCGTTCTACAGCTGGAAGCATGTACGCACGCCCAGGGCCAAGGGCGGCAAGGTGTTCATCACGGTGGGGCTCAAGGGCGAGGTCGAGGTCCACGAGGGCTGGCTCACCGACAAGGAGGCCAAGCGCGCCCAGGCGGCGGCCGAGAAGGCGGCGCGCGGCGAGACCCCTGAGGCGGCGGAGGCGGCCAAGCTCGCCCGGCCCGAGGTGACCCAGGCGCTGGGCGCCTACATCGACCTGCACCGGCACGCGGCCGTGCGGGTGGCGCTCACCGAGCACCCCGCCGTGGCGCTGCGGATGCTGGTCGCCCACGCGGTGGCGGGCTCGCCCTACTGGCACGTCAAGGCCGACCCGCGGGCGCCGCACGACCCGGCGGTGGCGGTGAGCCTGGCGGCCAGCCCGGCCGAGGACGCCTTCGCCGAACGCCGCCGCGCCGTGGCCGCGATACTCGGCCTCAGCAAGGACGCCGAGGGCGTGCTGGGGCGCCGCGGCCTGGGCGGGGCCGCCGACGTCTTCGCCCGTCTGCTGGCGCTGCCGGACGAGGCCGTGCTCGCGGTGGCCGCCGTGGTGATGGCCGAGAGCCTGCAGGCCGGCAGCGACGAGGTCGAGGCGGCGGGCGCGTGGCTCAAGGTCGACATTGGCCGCTTCTGGTCGCCGGACGAGACCTTCTTCGACCTGATGCGGGATCGGGAGACCGTGAACGCCATGCTGAAGGAGGTGGGCGGCAAGAAGGTCGCCGACGGCAATCTCACCGAGAAGGTGAAGACCCAGAAGACGATCCTCCGCGACTTCGTGGAGGGGACGAACGGCCGTGCCAAGGTGGAAGCCTGGACGCCGAGGTGGCTGGGCTTCCCGGCCCAGGCCTACACGCGCCGGCCGTTCGGGCCGGCCCGTCGCGCCCGCACCGTGGTCCCGCTGCTCCGCCGGGCCGAGGCGGCGCTGGCGACCGAGCCGGCGGCCATCGCTGCCGAATAGACGCGGCTTCTTCCCGCCACGCACGCTCCCGTACCCGCGGGAGCGTGCGCTGCTGCAGCCCTGCGGCGCTGCGCCACAGCTTGGTTCGTCGAACCTGGTCGCGCTACTTGCAGGTGTGGCCCCTGCGGCGACGCGACTCTTCACGACGGGACGGCATGGACGAATACCTCGCCTATTTCCTGGATCTGCGTCTTCGGCTGCGCGGCCGGCAGGATGCGCTGGCGATCGTCGATCGCTGCATCGGCCTCATCGCCCGCGCCGACGGGGCGTCGGCCGCGGAGGTTGCGGTGCTCCAGCGTGAGGTCGACGACCTGCGCGCGGAGCTGGAGGCGCGGTTCGGCCGCAAGGCGCCGGTCCGCCTCCACTAGGGGCAGAGGGACGCGCATCGGCGGTCGCCGGGCGGCTCAGCTGATCTGGCGGTCGTAATTGTAGGGATCGGGCTCGCCCTGGGCCGTCAGGCTGAGCGGCTGAAATCCCGCCTCGTTGTCGGATTGCGCGAAGCAGAAGCCGGTGATCCAACCGCGACCGGCCAGGTCGCGGTACTCCACGAAGCCGTGGAAGTAGACGGTCGGGCGTTCACCGTCCTTGCCGGCCTTGGGCTTTCGGCCCGGCTTGAGCGCCGACAGCAGGGGCAGGGCGCGACCGGTCTCGATCTCTTCGGAGGCGGCGTTCGCGCCCACGGCGACGCCGTGCACCACGGCCCGCCCCGCCTCCTTGTCCGGATCGACCGGGTCCGGCATCTCGGCGCTGTCCTCCAATTCGAAGTGCCGCCGGGTGATCAGGGCGGGCACACGGCCGAGGTTGCGGAACCGGTACTTGGTCACGTCGAAGGTGATGGACTTGTCGGCGAAGCTGACGCCGCTTGTCACGACCTCGAGCAAGAGGAACGGGCGCTCGTACCCGCTCAACATCCGTTCCGCGACGTCGGCGCTGCGCCGGTTCTCACGCCAGGCGCGGCGGGCGTAGACGGCCGCGGCCACGGCGGCCAGGCCCGCGATGGCGGAGAGCACGAGCGCGCCGAAGGCCAAGCCCGCCTGCCAGCGGGCGGCCTCGACCTGGGCGGCTACGCCCTCTTCCGCGATCCGGTTCGCGTCGAGCGCCGCGGCCAGCGTCGCACGCTCGAGGGCCGATGGGCGATCCCTCGAGGCGGGTTCGGGCGCCGTTGTGGCCGGCACCTGAACGGGCGCGGGCTCCGCCGCGGCCGCGCTGGTGGCTCCCGGAACCGAGAGCACGGCGATCAGCGACCAGGACGTAGACGCGAGGAGCGGGCGGAGCAGGAAGCGCATGCTGCGAACGTGCCCCGATTCCGGCGGGAGCGATCGGCGGTGCGGTCGGCGCTCTGCGGGGGACGGCCGAAGCGGAGGGTCGCGACGGAGCGCCACCGCGGCGACCCGCCGGCAAGGGTGCGCTGACGCCGCCTGCGGCGCCCTGGCCCGCGGCCCGCCCCAGCGGCCGGAGGTCGCGAGCTTCGGCTCGCCAGCCTCAGGAGACCGCCATGCGACCGCATCCCAGCTTCTTCAACACCGCCGACCTCGACGCCTTCGACGCGCGCACCGCCGCGCTGGAGGATCCGCGCCCGCATCCCACCGAGCCGCAGCTCGTCCAGCTCGGCCAGGCGCTGATGGGCGAGGTCCTGGACGCGGTTCTGGGCGGCGCGCTCGAGGACCACGTGGCCCCGATCTGCGAGACCCTGATCGGCGGGCTCCATGCCGGCGTCCAGCGCCTCGAACGCGACGCGGACCGCGAGCGCGAACAACTCGCCGGCCTGCTGCGCGACTTCGACGGGTCCGAAGTGGCCGACGTGGATCTGCAGGAGGCCAAAGCGCGGGCCGACGCCCTCGACGTGGCGGCCTGCGCCATCGCCTTGGTCCGCGACGCGGCGGCCGAGGCCTACGCCACCGCCACCGGCGACGTCTGGAGCCCCTGGCGGGGCTCGGTGCGGGGCGGGTCCTGCACGGCTGCGCAGCTGGACGCCCAGGCCGCGCTTCGGGCGCTGGAGGCGCGGCGGCGGGAGGGCGCCGATCCCGGCGACGCGGTCGTGGCGTTCCGCGCCTCGCCGCGCAGCGACGCGCCGGAGGACGCCGGGCGCATCTTCGACGCCCTGAACTGGGCGCGGGCCGAATTCCCCGGCATGAGCCTGGCCCTCACCGGCGCGCCGGGCGGGGAGCGCCTCGCCAAGCGCTGGGCGCAGCAGAAGGGCGTTCGGCTGGTCTTGGCCCGGCCGGACTTCGCGCGGTTCGGACGGGCGGCCCCGTTCCGCGCCAACGACCAGCTCATGGCCCTACAGCCCGTCTGTGTCCTCGTGCTTCCGGAGACGTTGGGCCCCGCGGCGGCGGCCGGCGCCCCGCCGTTCGGGCCGGCGCTCAATCTCGCCGAACAGGCTCATCGGCAGGGCGTGCGCTGCATGCGGATCGCGGCGAAGGCCGCGGCCGGCTCCGCATGATGCTATCGGCGGGCCGCCCGTGCCGGCGTGCGGCCCGCCATTTCCTGGCGTGCATTGTGAATATTCACGGCGCGCGCAGGCGGGCGCGGCGGGGAGGGGGAAATATCGCCCTTGTCACAATCGGGCCGCGCCGCGCCACTTCTCCGCTTTCGCGCCTCTCAGAGGCCAGCGGAGTGAGCCATGGCCGAGCCCCAGGCCGAACCCTTCCATGTGGCGCTGACCGCCCTTCGGGAACGTTTGCAGAGCGGTGCCCTGCCGCCCGGCGCGCGGGCCACCGCCGTGGACCTCGCCGACGAGCTCGGCCTCAGCACCACGCCGGTCCGCGAAGCGTTGTCCCGGCTGGCCGGCGAGGGTCTGCTCGAGGATCGGCGCGGGCAGGGCTACTTCGTGCGGGTTCCGAGCGCCGTGGATATCGCCGACCTCCACCGCATGAGTCTCGCGCACCTGTTGATCGCGTTCGAGCCGCGTCGCTCCAGCCGGCTGTCGTCGACCGCAGCGACGCCCATGGCCGGGGAACCCGACCTCGAGCCCTTTGACCCGGTGGCCACCGTCGAGGACCTGTTTCGCCGCTGGGTCGCCACGACCGGCAGCCGGCCGTTGATCGCCGCCTTCCGGGTGGCCCAGATCCAGCTCGGACCGGTGCGCCGCCTCGAACACCAGGTCCTCGACGATCTCGCCGCGGAGGCCCGCGCGCTGCTCGCCGACGCCGACCGGTCGCGGGCCGAACGGCTGGCGACGCTGCGGCAATTCCACGGGGTGCGAATCCGCGAGGCCGACAGGCTCTCGGCGCTGATCGGCGCGTCGATCCAGGGCCCGCGAAAATAGATCGAATATAGATTGAATATACACATCGTAGGTTGTGGGATGGTCTCGTCGCAATCCTGCGGCGGTCAAGACTCAGGAGGTCATGATGACCCAGTTCCGTCTCATCCCGGTCGGCAGCGCCAAGACGCGCACCAACGACAACACCAGCGGCGAAGCCCGCGAACTCGACAAGTCGCCGTTCCCTGGCTGAACGGTGGGGGCGCCGGCTTCGGCCGGCGCCGTGCCCTGTCCGATGCTTAGTCTGGCTCCCAGCGCCCATCTTGCCGTCGTCGACGATGATGTCGTGTTCCTGGACGTCGCGTCCGACCGCTACCTTTGCGTGCCTGGCGGGCGGGACCTTCTGCGTCCGAGCCCGGACCTCAGCGGGGTCGCGCCGTCGCATCCGGACGTGGGCGAGGCGCTCCGGGCCGCAGGCCTGCTGACCACGGCCGACGTCGAGGCCCGCAGCCTTCCGGGCCGGCCCCGCGCCGACCTGCCCGAGGGCGAGCCGCCAAGCCTGACCTTCGCCGATGCCAGGCGATTGTTGGGCGCCGTCTTCGACGCTCTCACGCGCTACCGCGGACGACCCCTGAGCGACATCCTAGCCTTCGCCGCGGCGCCCGGCGCGGCGGCGCCGCAGGCCGATCCCGCCGAGGTCGTGCGCCTGGCGCGCCTCTATCGCCAGGTGGTCGTCTGGCTGCCGCTCCCCCGAAAATGCCTCATCCGCAGCTTCGTGCTCCTACGGTTCCTGCAGCGGTCCGGCCTCGGCGCGCGCTGGGTGTTCGGGGTCCGGACGTGGCCCTTCTCGGCGCATTGCTGGCTTCAGATGGGCGACGTTGTCCTGGATGATTTTGCAGAGCGGCTCGTCGGTTACGAACCGATCCTCGCGGTCGGCTGATGCATCCCCCGTTCGTCGCCATGACCTGGCCTGCCGGCGACGCGCCATCCCGTGCGCCACCCGCCTCGCTCGCCGTGGCCTTCCGGGCGAACGGCTGGACGCTTGCGGGCTGTCGCCAGGGGCTCGCGCTCTGGGAGCGCCCCGATCGTCCGCTCGCGGTGGGCGACGGGCCGGATCACCTGCTGATCGGGCGGTGGATCGGCGACCCGCGCCGCCGGCAGGAGGCCGCCGGTTCGCTGGGCGGCGGCGTGGCCGCTGGCGCACGCGCGCTGTGTCGAGACGGGTGGGGCGCCTACCTTGCCCTCATCCGTGAGGCCGACGGCCGATGGTGGGCCTTTCGCGATCCGTCCGGCGCGGTCGAGGCCCTGACCTGGACGTCCGGAGGCTGCCGGCTCGTCGCCTCGGGCCTGGCCGGCTTGCCGGCCGGCCTCCTGCCGGACCGTCTCGCCCTGGACTGGGCCACCATCGCCGACCAGCTCCGCCAACCCATCGCGCAAGCCGCCCGCAGCGGGCTGCGCGGGGTCTGTCCCATCGCCCCCGGCGACCTCCAGCCGCTCGGCGCGACGGCGGAGGCCGCGGTCGCGATCTGGCGTCCGACGGACTTCCTGCCGAGCGGCCCGGAGGTCGACGCGTCCTGGCCCGAACGACTGGCCGAGACGATCCAGACGGTCGTGAATCGCCTGCTGGAGCCCTATGACCGGTTCGCCAGCGAAGCGTCCGGCGGGTTGGACTCGTCCATCGTGCACGCCGCCGCCGCGCAGGCCGGCTCGACCGCGCGGCTGGTCGCCGCGCTCCACTATGTGGGCGACCGCCCCGAGGCCGATGAACGCCGCTGGGTCGAGCTCCTGGGCCGGCAGTACGCCCTACCGCTCGTCTGCCTGCCGCTGGCCACAGGGTCGATCGACCCGGACGCGGACTTCGCTCTCCTGGCGCGCGACGCGCGGCCGCCTTTCGCCGCCATCGACCCCGAACGCGACCGCGACACGGCGCGAGCGCTGGAGTCGTGTGGGGCGCAGGCGCTGCTCACGGGGAAGGGCGGCGACGCGGTGTTCTTCCAGATGCCGAGCGCCGCGGTCCTGGCCGACCTCTGGGCCGCCGGCGGGCTCGCCGCGGGGCGGCATCCCCGCCACGCCGAGGTGGCCCACTGGACGCGGCGTTCGGTGTGGTCGCTGTGGCTGGAGGGGCTCGCTCGTCCGCCGGCCCGGCCGGCGGCCGGCGCCCTGGGCAGCCTGGCGGGTCCCGGCCTCGCAGCGCTCGCGAGCGGCGTTCCGCATCCCTGGCTCGTCGACCTCGACGGCGCACCGCCGGGCAAGCGGCTCCAGATCGAGGCCCTCGCCAACAGCCAGCTGGCCCTGGGTCCGCACCGGCGTGGCCAGGTCGCGGACCTGGTGCAACCCTTGCTCTCGCAGCCGGTGATGGAGCTTTGCCTCTCCATCCCGACCTGGGAGCTGGTGCGTGGCGGACGCGACCGCGGCCTCGCCCGCGAGGCCTTCTCGCCCTGGCTGCCGGAGGCCATCACGAACCGCAGGTCGAAGGGCAACCTCACCTCGCACTACGCCCGCCGCACCGCGGCCAGCGCCGACATCCTTCGCGAGCATCTCCTCGACGGCGTCCTCGTGGACGCGGGCCTGCTGGACCGCGAGGCCACGGAGGCCGCCCTGCAGCCGGACGCCTTGATCTGGCGGGCCGACGGCATCGACCTCATCGGCGTGGCGGCGGTCGAGTCGTGGGTCCGCTACTGGCAGACACGAGCTCCCGATGCGCCGGAGGCGCGCCGCCCGGGCCAAGCCCCTTGGGCATGAGGTGGTCGGCGAGGAAGGCGAGGCCTCGGGCATACAGGTCCCGCAGGTTTCCGGGACTTCCGAACAGATGTCCCTCGCCCCAGTAGGTGACGAGGATCGCGTCCTTGTTCTGCCGGAACAGCGCCGAGAAGAGCTCTTCGGCCTGACCCGGATGCGCGCCGTCGATCTCGCCGTAGGCCAGGAGCAGAGGCGTGGTGATCCGCTGCGCCTGCATCACCGGACTGTTTCGCCGGTACCGCTCCGCGGCCTCCCAGGGCGGTGCGCGCATGTCGCCCTGGAGGGACTCGGTCCATCCGGCCGTCCAGGGCGTGCTCAGCCCCTCCTCGGGGTGGGTGCGCCGGAAGGGCGAGAACTGACCGTAGAAGCTGACCAGGTCGGTCGGCGCCGCCGTGGCGACGGCTGCACCGAAGCGCTCGGTCTGGGTGACGATCGCGGCGGTCGCATAGCCGCCGAAGCTGTGCCCCCAGAGGCCCAGACGCATCGGGTCGAACCGGCCGGCCGTCTCCGGCTGCCGCGCCGCGGCCCCGACGATGTCGAGCACCCGGTCCGCGAGCCGGTCGACGGGGCCGTCTCCGCTGCGCCACGCGGGCAGGCTGGGGATCAGGACGGCGTAGCCGTGCCCGATCAAGGTCGCCGCTGGAGCCGTGGGCGGTGCGTCCCAGATGTCCTCGGGCGGCGTGGGATGGACGGCGCCGGGGTAGGGCACGACCACCAAGGGCGGCGGCGCGCCGTTCGGGGGCGGCAGGAACAGCCAGCTGCGCAAGGCCTCGCCGTTGGGCCCCGTGTGCGCAACGGCAATGGGCGCAGGCCGCTCGACCTCGGCGAGGCGGGTGTTGATCCGGGCGAGGACGGTGTCCGGCCCGCCGTCGGCGCGACGCCAGAGCAGGGTCTCGACCCCTACGCCCGTCACGGCGCTGATGACCGCGCCTGCCGTCGAGACCCGGACGGCCCGCTCTTCCGGCCCGAGGGGCGCGATCCCGCGGATTCGGCCGTCCGCCTGCGCGACAACCGCCTGCGAACCGGCGGGCGAGGCGAGCACGCCGGCCAGCCGCCCGCCGTCGCGCACCGCGAACACGGTGCGGTTGGGGATGCCCTCGCCGCGCCGAGGCAGGCGCGCGAAAGCCCCCGTGGAGAGAGGACGCGCCAGGCCCTGCCGGCCGATCCGCCAGAGCCGGCCGTCCGCCACGACCAGCAGGCCTTCGGGCGACACCACCGGCGGGCCGACCGGAGCCGCGGGCAGGCCGCGGGTCAGCGCTGCCTGGCCGCGGGGCCCGATGCGTCGCCAGTCGTCGCGGAGGTCCCCGGCCGTGCGGCCGTAGAGCAGCACGTCGCCGCCCCACCAGCCGGCCGCCACCCGTTCCGGCCGCCCGGAGATCGTCGCCGCGACGCCGGGCGCGGCGTCGGAGAGCCTCGAGCCCTCCGCCGCGATGCGCACCAGGCGGCCATCGCGCCAAGCGTCCCCGTCGTCGCGAACGTAGGCCAATAGGTCGTCGTTCGGCGACCACGCCAGCAGGCTGGCGAGGGTGTCGCAGGCGGGGCAGGGCGTGCGGATCGCGCCGGTCCGCAGGTCCAGGATGTGCAGCCGCATGCGCCGCACGGCGATCCCGTAGGCGCCCTGCACCTGCCGCCCGGCGAGGAGCGGTATGTCTTCGGCCGCTTCGACGAGCGCCAGCCGGCGTCCCGATGGTGAGACCTCCAAGTCTGTGAAGTCGCCCTCGGCGAGGACCTCGGCCTTACCGGTCCGGGCCGACAACACCATCAGCCGCTTGGGCGGATCGCGGGGCCGGTCGCCCAGGTAGCGACCGCTTCCCACCGCGGTGACCGCGGCGCCGCCTCGCGCGGCGGCGGCCCACAGCCGGGGCGCCGTCGCCTGCGGGCGCGCGGCCCGGATCTCGTAGGGCAGGACGCCGGGGGCGCCGGCGATGACGGCCAGTCGGTCCGGCGCCAGCCATTGGAGCGTCCGGGTCTCCTCCGAGATTTCGGCGGCGACCCCCGTCCAGCGAACCTCACCAGTGGCGAAGGCGACGATCCCGAGTTCCCAGCGGCTGCTGTCGAGGCGGAAGACCGCCATGCGGGCGCCGTCCGGCGAGATGGGACCGGCGCGATATCCGGTTCCGGCCTCGGACGGCAGGATCGGACGCAGCCCCGTCCCCGCTTTGAGGTCGGCGACCTTCAGTTCGGTCCGGAACAGGGGGTTGAACCGCCCGAAGTCGAACCGCGCGCCAGCGGCGAACGGCCGGCGCTGTTCCACCACGAGCCACCGGTCCCCGGGCGCCAGCAGGATCTCGCCGAAGCCTTCGCGCTGCAGGGCGTCCTCCAGATGGAACGGCCGCGCCTGCCCGCCGGTCCCGAAGGTCGCGACCGTCGCCATGACGACGGCCGCGACCGCCCGCGCGCCCGACCCGCGCGGGGCGCCGCCTGCCCGTCGCATCACCAGCGCCGGGTCAGCTCGACGCGGATGAACCGGCCAATGATGTCGCCGTTGGCCGGGTCGAACCCGTAGCCCGTGGGGTTGTCGTAGAAGGGTGGCGCCGCGTTGAAGAGGTTGCGCACGCTCAGCGACAGGCTCGTCCCGTCGAGCGCGGCGTCGCTGGGCGTCAGCCGGAGGCGAAGGTCGACGGTCGTCTGCTCGTCGACGCGGGCGCCGGCCGGCGTGCGCAGGGCGTCCGCGTAGTTCACGGACAGGCCGGCCGACAGCCAGCCTCGGCTCCAGTCGGCCGAGACGCGGCCCTTCAGCTTGACCGGCAGGCCGACCAGGCCGAGCCGCTCGATGGACGGCGCCGCGGGCGTGAGCCGCTGGGCATAGTCGAACAGCCGCGTGGCGTCCGCGCTGAGGGTCAGGCGACCGCCCCAGGCCGGAAGGTCGTGGCTGGCCTGGACGTCCAGGCCCCGCACGCGGAGCTCGCCCGTGTTGACGTTGCGCAGGTCCACGATCGCCACATAGTCGGTGGCCGGGAACAGCCCGGCGGTGGCGGTGGCGTTGGGGCTGGCCAGGAGCGCCTCCACGAGGGCCCTGTCGGCGGCGTTCGTCGTCGGAGACACCCGGCGGACGAAGTCGGCGAAGCGCGGATCCTCGAGGGCGCCGTCGAGGTTGTCGTTCACCGGCCGGCTGATGCGCTTCTTGAAGTCGGTGTCGAACCAGGTGACCGACAGCCGGGTGCGCGGGGACGGCCGGTAGTCGAGGCCCGCCGTCCAGGTGTCGGCCGTCTCGGGTTCGAGTTCCGGGTTGCCGCCCTGGCGGCTCAGCGTGAGGACGTCGGCGCCGTTGAGCGACAGCCGGATCGGCGAGATCGACTCCTGGATGAGGAGCTGGTTCAGGCCCGGAGCCCGGAACGAGCGGCCGTAGGTGGCCCGCAGCCGCAGGGAGGTGGTCGGCGACCAGGCCAGGCCGACGCGCGGGTCCACCGTGCGCCCGAAGTCGCTGTAGTCCTCCACGCGGACGGCCCCCGACAGTTCCAGGTCGACGAGCCCGGCGCGCGCGTTGGCGGGGCCGACGATGGGCGCCCGCGCCTCGGCGAAGGCCGAGAGGACGTCGCGCTCGCCCGAGACGCGGGCCTGCGGGAACGGCGCGACGGTGGACGTGTAGCTCATGCCGCCGCGCAGGAAGGTCTCCCGCCGCGCCGCCACGCCGAGCGCCAGCTTCAGGTCGCCGCCGGGCAGATCGAGGATCGGCCCGTCGGCCTGGAGGTTCGCCGTGCGGACCTGGCTGCGCGTGCGGTTGTTCGAGAACCCGGACCCGAGGGCCGTCGTCACCGACGTCGGGTTGGCGGCTAGGCCGGTGTACGGATTGAAGTAGCCGTCCCGCAGGGGGCTGTAGGCCGTCTGGGGCCGGTCGGCGACGTTGCCGAGGGCTTCGGAGAGGATCGCCGTGTTGACGACGCCCTTGTTGCGCGCCTCGTCGATCTCCTGGGCGAACGCCAGGTATCCGTCGGCCGACCAGTCGGCCGGGAGCCGCAGGCGTCCCCCGATGGAGGCGGTGAGCGTTTCCGCCGTGGCCCGCGCGATCGGGTTCGGCAGCTCGCCCGCGAACGAATACTGGATCTGGTTGGACGCCGCCCCGTTCGGGGAGACGAAGAAGGGATTGGCCCGGCCGACCGTCAGGGTCGCCACCGACGCCGAGGTCCGCGCCCGTGCCGCCCTGAAGCCGTACCTCAGGTCCCCGGACACCTCGAAGAGGTCGCCGAGGTTCTGGCGGAACGCCGCGTACACGCTCTGCCGGCGCTGGCCCGGCAGCACGTCCTGTCCGTCCTGCCGGCTCGTGCGGTTCAGCGCGCCCACCTGGAACGAGGAGGGTGTCAGGCCCACCCCGTTCTGTCCTGGCGGAATGCCATAGAAGGGCACGTTGAGGCCGGTGGCGGGATCCCGCGCCACGACGTTGCCGGGGAAGGCGGTGGTCAGGCGGCGGTCGCTGCCGCCGAAGGGCCGAAGGTCCGCGGACGCCGTGCGGGACCGCTCGGCCGCGGCCAGGGGGTCGCGCTGATGGTACTCGTAGGCGAGGAGCAGGTTTCCGCTCGACCAGCCGTGCCCGAGCACCGCGCCGACCTGGAATTCCCGGGGCGAGCCGTCCGCGCCGACGCCGGCGCTCATGCGCGCCTCGCCGCCTTCGAGATCGCGCCGCAGGATGATGTTGACCACGCCGCCGACGGCGTCGGACCCGTAGATCGCCGAGGCCCCGTCGAGCAGCACGTCCACGCGCGAGACCGCGATGTTGGGGAGGGTGCTGACGTCGGCGAAGTCGCCGCTGAAGCCCGACCCGCCGACGCGTCGTCCATTCACCAGCACCAACGTCGCGTTGGAGCCCAGTCCGCGCAGGTTCACGCCGGACGCATAGGTGCTGTTGGACCCTTGCGTGTCGGCGCCCGTGGCGACGGTGCCCTCCGTGTTCAGGCCGCCGAAGCTCTGGGGCAGGGCGTTCAGGGCCCCGGCCAGCGTCGCATGGCCCGAACGATCGAGGGCCTCGCGGTCGAGCACCACGAGCGGAGAGGCGCGCACCGCCGCGCCACGGATATGGCTTCCGGTGACTTCCACGGTCTCGAGCGTGACGGGGACCGGCCGTGTGGGCGCGGGCTCCGCCGTCGCGACGGGCGGGTCTGCGGCCGGCAGCGTGGCCTCACCGGCGAAAGGGCTGCGGGTCCCGGCGTCCTCCGGCGCCGGCGTCGGCGCCGAGGCTCGCGTCTTCCTTGGCTTCAGCACGACGACGCGTGACCCGGTCCGGCGGGCCTCGATCGGCTCGTCCCCCAGCAGCCGGCGCAGCGCCTGCTCGGTGGTGTACTGACCGTTGAGCGCGGGCGCGCGACGACCCGCCACCAGCTCGGGCGGGAAGAGCAGCTGGTCGCCGGTCTGCGCGGAGAGCGCGCCCAGCGCCTCTTCCAGCGTGCCGGCCGGAATGCGGAGCGCCTTCTCGCCGGCCGCCAAGGCCGGCCCGGCGGCGGCGGCGATCACACTCGTCGCCAGGGATCCCAGAAGTACGCGGCGCAGACTCGAACCCAACGCAACCCGTCGCATGAAGAAGCTTTCCCCGCGGGTCGCGGTCGAGCCGGTCACGTCAACCGGGCTTTCTGACGTCGCGATCCGTCAGGCGCCCCAGACGACAAATGCGGCGTGACACCCTACCGGGGCACGAAAAAAACGGTCATGCGCCCGGCCGGTCGGCGGGGGCGAGCTGCCAGGCGCCCTCCGGTCCGCGGGTCAGGGAGAGGTCGAAGAGGTCGGCAACGCCGCGTGCGAACGACTCGGAGTCGCCGACGTCGAAGAAGCCGCTGACGGGCCGTGCGCCGAGCTCCCGGCTGCGGAGCTCCACCTTGCGGTCGCTGTAGCGATTGACCTCCGCCACGGCGGCGGCGAGGGGGGTGTCGCGGAACACCAGCCGGCCCGTCGTCCAGCTCGTGGTCCGGGCGGCGTCGGTGGCGGTCTTGCGCAGCGCGCCGCCGCGTCCGACCACCACCTGTTCGTTCGGAGAGAGGACGACGGGCTGGGCGCCTGCGTCCGGCGTGACTTGCACGGCGCCTTGGAGCAGCGTGATCTTGAGCTCGCCGTTCAGCCGGCGGACGTCGAATTTCGTCCCGAGCGCGCGGACGCGGGCGCCGTCGGCCTCGACGACGAAGGGACGGCGCGGGTCGTGGGTCACGTCGAAGAAGGCCTCGCCGCGGGTCAGGGCGATGCGGCGCTCGCCGCCCCGGAAATCGATCCGCACCTTGCTGTCCACATTGAGGTGGACCCGCGACCCGTCCTCGAGCCGGACGACCTTTTGCTCGACGTCGCGGGTGGTGTAGGTCGGATAGAGCTCCCGCTCGACGAGCACGCCGCTGCCGACGACCACGAGGCTCGCCAGGGTCGCCACGCCGGCCAGGCGCGGGCCGCGCAGCCAGGCCCGCCATCCGCTCCGACGCCGGCCGCGCTCCAGCGCGTCCTGCGTCATCCGCATGATCTCGGGGTCGGCGGCGTGTTCGCCGGAGGCCTCCCAGAAGGCCTCGGCTTCCTCGTAGGCGGCGTCGTTGGCGGGGTCGTCGCGCCAGTCGCGGAATTCGCGGACCGTCTTCGTCGAGATGGAATGGTTGCCGAGCCGGGCGAGCCATTCGGCCGCCTCTTCCTGCGCGCGCGTCCGCTGGGGTCGTGGATCGCTCATGCGTCTAGCCTACGCCCGGTATCGCGCCATGCAGAGCCTGAGCGCCTGGGTCATCCGCTTCTCGACGGCCTTGACCGAGATCCCAAGGTGGATGGCGATCTCAGCATAAGTCATCCCGCCGAAGCGGCTCAAGACATATACGTCGCGCAGGTTGCGGGGGAGCTTCGCCACCACCTCGCGATGGATGAGCGTTTCGTGCTGATCCGGGAGGCTGACGCCTTCAGGGACGTCATCAGTCCCGACGAGGCGCGGGCGTTTTTGCGCCTTCTCGCGGCGGAGGTGGTCTTGGGCGACGTTGAGGGCGATCCGCGCCAGCAAGGCCTTGGGGCTTCGCCATTCGAGGGGATGCTGGGCGAGGCGGAGGAAGGTCTCCTGGGCGAGATCCTCAGCGACCTCGCGGCCGAAGCGGCGCGCCAGGAAGGCGACCACCCAGGAGGCATAGGTGCGGTAGAGGCCGGCGACGTCACCGAATCGGTCTTGATTCTGCTCGCGCTCGCTCTGCCCGCTCGATTTCACAGATTTCCTCCATGAGCCGGATTCCATGCTCATAGAGGTGAGAATCACACCGAAAAGGGTGATTTGTACACCTTCGAGTGGCGGCGCTTGCCGCTCTGCCGTCCGTGACTGGTCGATGATCACGGCGAGGCAGATTCGCGCTGCGCGGGCGCTGTTGGGTTGGTCACAGCAAGAGCTGGCCGATCGCGCGATTGTTTCGACGAATGCCGTCAACCGCCTGGAGCGTGGCCTTGTTGACAGCAGGACCAGTACATTGTCGGCCGTGCAGAAGGCGCTCGTGAGGGGTGGAATCGAGTTCATCCCGGCCGAAGTGAAAGGCGAGGGTGTTCGCCTCAGTCAGCCGTCGAAAGAAGCGTAGTGATCTAGGAGTCGCTTCTGCCATGTCTCGCGGGTCGGAGCCTGCCGGATATCGATTCTGATTTGGCTCGGCGACCCTGGCGGGCAGGCGGTCCCGCCCTCTTCGCTGCCACAGGGGCTACTTGGCCGACTCCAGGATGTCAGCATGCCGCCAGGAGCAGAAATCTCGGGAACCGCAGGAAGCGGAGTCGGAGTGGACACCTTCATCCTCCTCTGCGCGGCGGGCGGCCACATTTCGCCGCGCGCGATACGGGCGTAAACGGGAACCGCATTTTCCTCCTCGCTCCGGGTTACCCATGGCCGCCAAGAACCGCGTCGAGCTGAAGCAGTACATCCGGTTCCAGCTCGCGCAGATGAGCGCCCGTAACGACCAGCACCTGTTCGAACGGGCCATGTTCGAGTTGGCCCGGCAGCGCGTGTCGCGCGCCATCCTGCCGGCCACTGGGCCGGTCCAGGCTGGCGGCGACCAGGGCCGCGACGCGGAGACCTACCGCAACTACATCGGCGAGAACTTCGGCGCCCGCGCCTGGCTCGGTCGAGGTGAGGACGAGGCGCTCGTTTTTGCCTGCACCCTCGACAAGCAGCTTCCGGCGAAGGTGAAGGCCGACCTTGAGAGCATCTTCGGGTCCGGCGAGCGCCCAGACGCCGTCTACTATTACGCCGAGCCGGATCTTCCTGTCGCCCGGCGCCACGAGCTGCAGGCCCATTGCGCCGACACCTACCAAGCGCGCCTGGAGCTCTTCGATGGGCAGGCGATCGCCGACCAGTTGGCCGACCCTGACACCTTCTGGATAGCGGAGCACTTCTTCTCGGTGCCGTCCGAGATGTACCCCGCGGTCGAGACCGACGAGGAGTACGAGGCACTGCGGGAGACGTGGCTTTCCGGCAAACGGACGGTGGTGACGCCGGCTGACTTCATCGAGTTCAAGCGCGGCTTGCGCGAGGCGGTGGCTTCGGAAATCCACATCCTTGATCTCGACCGCTGGCTGAGCGCCATGAGCGCCGAGGCTGATCGTCGGGATGGGCCGTTCTGGCGGCGCGCCGTCTACGAGATCATGATGGCGCGCATGCGCGCCAACCGCGGGCTGGAGCCGGAGCGCGAGCGGCTGGAGGCCTACTTCGCCGACTTGCCCGAGACACCGGGCGTCGCGGAACTCGAAGACGCGGCCGTCGCCGCCCTGGTGTGCAAGACCAGCTGCGGGCTCGGCGCCCTCCCGCTCCCGAATGAGGTCGTCGACGGCTGGGTCGAGCGCGTGAGGAGGGCCGTCACGGCGGCGTTTGCGCGCGAGCCGACCTCGGGCGAGCGTTACGTGCTTCTGTTATCGCGCGCGCAGCTTCGCATCGCCGAGGCGCCGGGCGACCTGCAGCAGTTGGACGGCATTTTCGCCGACTGGCGGGAAGCGCTCGCCCTCGCAGAAACCAACCCCTTCTGCGATGTCGCCCACTTCGCCCGGGTGCTCGAGATGCTCGTCCCGCTGGGCGGCCGGCGGCCGGACTTCGCCGAGATCGCCGACACCTTCGACCGCATCACGGCCGCGCGGGAGGGCGCGGCCGCGGCCGCCGAGCGCAGTCGCGGCCGGGCCATGGCCCACTTCGACGCCGACCAGCCCCTGCAGGCGATCGACCAGCTTCAGCGGACCAAGGAGGGCTGGTTCGCCGCCGAAACGATGCGTGGCTCGATCCTGGCGATGATGCTCCTCTCTCAAACCTACCGAGAGCTCCACCTGCCGCTCGCCGCCCGTCTCTACGCGGTCTCGGCGCAGCTGGCCGCCCGCCAGGTGGAGGACGAGACCCTGCGCCGGTACACGGCCCGCGCCGGGTTCGAGGTGGCGAACAGCTTCTTCGCCGCCGGCGAGTGGGCCAGCTATCTCGCCGCGGTGGGCCAGGCCCTCGCCCTCCACGGTGCCCTGGAGACCGAGGCGGAGGACCTGTCGCGCCACGAACATGTACAGATCGCGCTGGCCCAGGCCGCAAAAGTCCGCGCCATCGTGGCTACGCTCTGGCCGGAAGGCTCCGCCCTGGTCGATCAGATCCTCGACGCCTGGCCGGTCGATCCCGATCTCATCGCCTTCCTGCGGGAGATCTCGGAGGGTGAGGCGTGGCGCGGACGCGACCCTGGCGACCTAGAACGCCAACTTGCCCTCGAGGTGGGCCAATCCTTCGCCGAGGACTTCCGCGATCCCGTCGACATCCGCTGGCGCGCGCTCGGGATTGGCTGGTCCGTGAGCGCCCGTCGCGAGGATCGCCTCCTCGCCGAGCAGCTCGCCGCGACGCTGCAGGTGGTCCAGGTCGAACTCGCCGACCTCGAGCTGCTCGTAGTGCCCTCCAACGTGGCTCTCCGGGTCGGAACGACGTCTGCGGCAGAGCCCGAGATGGAGCAGGAGCCCGACAACGGCGAGCTGCGCTGGGCCGTGCGCGTCCCGCGCCGTTTCGAGCGCGACTCCGCGGAGGATGTCCGGCTCACCCTCACGGTCGTGATGACGGCGCTCGGTCAGTCCACGGCGCTGTCCCTGCAGGCCTTTCAGCAGATCGTCGAGGCGCGCATCGAGCGTGGCCTGCTCAATCGCGCCTTCTGGCTCCGTCCGCCCGGCGACCTGCTGGCCATGGCCCGGCGCGAGGCGGCCCTGCCCGATGGCGCTAGCACTCCACCGCTGCCGACCTTCGCGCGGCCCGAGCCGCCGGAAGCCGAGCCGCTGGCCTGGCGTGATGGCCCCGGGCCTGGATACAGCCGGGAGAAGGCTGACGAGTTCCTCGGGAACCGCTACCGGCGGATGATGCCGTTCGCCAAGCAGTGGGGCCCGCGTCTAATGCAGGACCCGAAGATCGCAGCAATCCTCCGGCGGATGCACGCCGACGGCATGCCCGACTGGCAGATCATCGCCGTCCTCTTCAACATCGCCCTGCAGCATCACGTCGAGGCCGAGGCCGGCGCACCGGTGTCGGCGGCCGCCCAAATGCGCTCGCAGGTGAACGATCTCCTCGACCGCCTGGAGGCGGGCGAGGCGCTCGACGTCGATCCGTCAGTCTTCACGGCCGAGCGCATCGAGGGGCAGCGCAAGGTCCAGATCGGCGCCGCGGCCAATACCTGGGAACTGGTCCTGAACCGCCAAACACCCGACTTTGAGGCTCTCAAGCGGCTGCTGGACGAGCGCTTCGCCCATTCGGCCGACGACATCCCACACGACGACGTCTTTCGCTGGTCTGAAGCAGAGCCGTTCGTGGTGCGGCCGAGGTAAATGCACGGCTGCGGCCGGTCAGGTTGTGGGCCGGCCTTCCTCCGCGGAGCGATCCAGTTGTCGCCGATCGTCCAGCGCGGCGGCGCTTCGAGAAGTGTTCGCCTGCAACCCGCCGCCTGGGGGCAACAGCCATAATCAAAGCGTAAGAAGGCTAGGAGCGGATCTTCTGAAGGTCCGCCTAGAGTCAAACGGCGGCCTCGGTTACCCGAGGCCGCCGGTAGTCGTCAGACGCGCGAACGCCGTGACCATCGTAGCTCGTAGCCGTCGCCGGCCTGCGCCAGGAGGGCGTTGACCGGGGCGGCGAAGCTCGGGTCGTCGAGGCGGACGGAGAGGCATTCCGGCCTGTCCGGCTTCGTGACCGTCCAGGCCGCGCCGAGGTCGGCGTCGCCGGCGTAGACCCGGTAGTCAGGCCCGCTGTCGCCGGTGCGCTCGACTGGGCGGATGTCGACTGCCTTCAGGCTGAGGGCGAGGGTGCGGATGGCGCCGTGGAAGCTGCCGTCCTGGGTCTTCGAGAAGGCGCCGATCGTGGTCATGGGATCATCTCCTGTGATGGAGCCGCGCCAGCCGCGGCCCGATGGCGATCCCGGGGCGGGCCTTGAGGAGACCGCCGCAGCCTCCGGCCCGCAGCGACAGCGGAGGACGGCGAAGCCGTTGCGGCGGGGTCCGGGTCCGCCGGTATTGAGCCGAGGGATCGCGGCCGGCGTGCGTGCCGCGGAAGGTGATCCAGGCTGCCAGGATCGGTGGCTCTGCGATGAAGGCGGGCAGGGCGGTCCTGTTCATGTCGCGCGTCTCTTGCAGGTCTGCTGACGGCGGCCGACGGATCGAGCGGGCCGAGGCGTCGCGATCATGGCGTCGGGGTCGTCGGTGGCGTCTCCACATCTCGGCTGGCCTGCGCGGCGGCTCGTGGCGTGAGGGGTCAAGGTCCGGGTCGTGGCGCAACGGCGGGCCCGGCTTTCCTCCCCTGAGCTGCGCTCATTCCTCGCGAGGCAAGAAAGCCGGTCCGGTTCGCCGTCCTTCGCTGCGCTGCGGGCCTTCGGCTGCGCCCCGAACCCTGCCGACCTCGACTCTCCATGCGCCATCGAGGCCGCGGCAGGCGCGGTCCGAGAGAAGCAGGAGACTTCCCATGGCGACTATCGGCACCTTCACCAAGAGCGGCGACGGCTCCTACGCGGGCTCGATCAAGACCCTCAGCCTCAACGTCAAGCAGGCCCAGCTGCGGCCGGTCGACAAGGAGAACCCCAAGGCCCCGGACTACCGCATCTTCTCCGGCGGCACCGAGTTCGGGGCGGCCTGGAAGATGACTTCCCGCGAGACGAACCGCGACTACCTCTCGGTCAAGCTCGACGACCCCAGCTTCCCGGCGCCGATCTACGCGAACCTGGTCGATGCGGACGACGGCTACAGTCTGGTCTGGTCCCGCAACCGGATGAACAGCTAGCCCCAGGCGGCGGCTCCCTGCAGCGGGAGCCGCCGACCCGGACACCGGTTCGGACTCGCCAAGTGGCGCATGTTCTGCTTTTGTTCGATCCCCATGAAGTTCGACAACGACAACAGCCCACCGGCGCCGGAAGCCAGCCGCATCCTCCCGATCCTCGGTCGCGTGGCGCCGGACGGGCGGATCGTCCAGCGCCCGCAGGCGGCGCCGGTTGCCGACGCCCAGGACTGGTCGCCGAACGATCCGCGGGAGGCGTGACATGGGCCAACCGCGGCGGGCCTCCGCCCCCGACCAGCAGGAGCTGCTTCCCTCGGTGGAGCCGCAGCCCGCGGGCTTCTGGGTCGCGGCGGCCAGCCGCGCCCGCACCCTGGGCGAGGTGGTGGGGATTGGCGGCGCTCTGGCCGCCGGCTGCGCTCGGTGTGGGCACAGCCGGCTATGGCTGGCCGCCGAGCTCTCCGCGGCGCCGGCCGGCCTGACGGTCGGCGCGATCGCCGCCCGGCTGGTGTGCGGCCAGGCCGGCTGCGCCTCGCGGTCGGGCACGCTGGCGGTCCTGCGCCAGCCGGACCGTCGGCCGACCGCGCGGCGGCGCCACCTGAGCGACCGCGATCTGGCCCGCATCCGGGCGATGGCGGAGCAGGTGACGCCGGACCATCAGCCGCCGATCCTGGAGGACCTAGACGCGCCCATCCGGGTCGGCGCCTGCCTGCCGGGCCAGGAGACCTACCTCGGCGCCCAGGTCGTGGCCGCCTGGCGCGGACGGCTGATCCTCGGGTGGACGCTCAGCCGCAAGGCGCGCAACGGCCGCCGCGCCGTCGACGACCTCCTGGCCTGACCTGATGAGCACGAAGAATCCGGACGTGGTGGTGCCGCCGCCCAGTCCGCTGACCGCGCTCACGCTCGCCGAGATGCACGTCCGGCGATGGGAGGTGAAGGCCACCTGTAACCGCTGTGGGATCAAGCTGCGGGCCAACCTGCCGTCGATGATCCGGACCTTCGGACCGGATGCGGTCTGGTGGGGCCAGACACCGCGCTGCCCGGGCCTCGAGTGCGAAAGCGGCGTCCTCCACTACGCCGCGCGGGCGCTCCGCGGAGGTTCGTGGGTGTCGATGACCCAGCCTCCCGGCGAGCTGGAACAGACAGCCTATCGCAATCGTCAGCGGGCCTATCCAGGTCCGCGTTAGCTCGTTCCCTTGGCCCGGCTGGGGCGCGCCAGCGGCGCGGCGGGTGGTCGTCGCGGGGGGCGGGCCTACGCCCTCGCGAGGACCGAGGGGAGGGGCCAATCTGCAAGGCAACGGTCTAGGGCAGGATAGGCTTGCCGGCAGCATTGTAGACAGGAGGCGACGGTGTCGGTCGTGCTCAGCGTCCGCGTTCCGGACGATCTGGCCAGCCGGTTCGACGCCGCGGCCATCCCGGGGGGTGGCCGCTCGGCGTTGCTTCATCGCCTGGTGCGCGACGCCGCCGGGGCCACGGGCGTGGCGACGTCGCCGCGGTACGCCCGCCGTAAGGCGATGCGTTTGATGGTTCGATTGGCGCCCGCCGAGGCGGCGCATGTGGAGCGGGAAGCGTGCGCGATGGCGATCCCGCGCGCCGGCTGGGTGGCGGCCCTCGTGCGTCATCACGCGTCGGGTCGGCCGGCCTTCCCGCGCGCCGATGAGATCGCCCTGATCGGGACCCTGCGCGAGCTCCGCCGGATCGGGGTCAACGTGAACCAGATCGCCCGGGCCCTGAACACGGCGGTGATGGAGGGGCGGGTGCTCGACACCGAGCTGACCGCCGTCGACGACTTGCGCCGCGAACTCGCTGGGCACATCGGCGGCCTGCAGGAGGCGTTTGCCGGCAACCTGGCCTACTGGGCGGTGGAGCCGTGAGCGACTTCCGGACGGTCACGGGTTTCGAAGAGGTGTGGCGGCCGCCCGTTCGTCCGCGGCCGCGGCGTCCCGAGACCGTGCTCCGCGGGGGCGCTGGCGAGGGTGTTCGATCGCGCCTTCGGAGGATCGCGGCGCGGACGCCGGAGGTGATGGTGAAGGTCACGGGTCGCACCCGCGATGCCGCCCATCTCGCCGCTCACCTTTTGTACGTCACGCGCAACGGACAGCTTGTCGCCGAGGACCGTGACGGTCTTCCGATCGAAGGGCGTCAAGAAGTGCTGGACCTGGCGCGCGCCTGGTCGGCGGAGACGTTGATGGACAGCCGGCACCGGGCGAACACGCCCATCAGCGTCGCGATCATCCTGTCGATGCCGGCCGGCACCGATGCGATCCACCTGCGCGACGCCGCCCGCGCCTTCGCCCGCGAGACGTTCGAAGACCGGTTCGAGTACGTGCTCGCGCTGCATACCGATACCGCCCACCCGCACGTCCACCTGACCGTCAACGCGCTCGGGTCGGACGGCGAACGGCTAGGCCCGCGGAAAGCCGACCTCGAGGCTTGGCGACAGACATTCGCCCGCTGCCTGCGCGACCGGGGCATTGCGGCGGAGGCCACGCCTCGGCGTGCGCGCGGCGTGACGCGGAAAGCCGAGCGTGGACCCATGCGACGGCTGCGCGAACGTCATCAGCGGGGGGAGGGCAGTCTGGGCCGGGTAGCGGCGGACAAGATCCGGGACGCGGCGCGCTCAGCGTTCGGACAGCGCGTCGACGCCGCGGACTGGGATCGCCGCATCGCCGAGCGCCAGGCCAAGGTGCGTCGCTTGTATCTGGTGCAGGCGAAGCTCCTGCAGACGTCGGATCGCGTTGACGATCGCGAACTCGGACGCGCGGTCGAAGCCTTCGTGCGCAGCATGGCGCCGCCGGATACGGAACGCCTAGCCCTTGCGCGCGCCCTTCGGGACGTGAACGCGCGAACGCGGGCGCATCGGGACCGTTCGAGTAGGGGGCGCGGCAGCCAGGCACGGTGAGCGAATGACGAGGTTTGACTCCAAGGCGACCGCGGCGACGTCCGCTTTAGGCGCTGAGCGAGCGCGCCAGAGCCTGACACCCACCGAGTGCCCCAATGGTTGTCGGCGGCGAAGAAGTGACCCAAGGTAGCGCTTGGTGGAGATCTTAGGCGCTGGCGAACTTCCGCCACCGCCAAAGGGGACGGCTCAAACGAGATGAAGGTCGAGGTACGCCAGTTCGTTGACGACTACCTCGGCGAGATCGTTGAAGGTAACGCCGCCGTCTTCGCCGGAGCGGGTCTGTCGGTCCCGGCGGGGTTTGTTGACTGGCGAGAGCTCGTCAGGCCCTTGGCGGACGAGTTGAAACTCAACATCGACCTGGAAGACGACCTCGTCGCCGTCGCGCAGTTCCACGTCAACGCGAACGGCTCCAACCGGCATCGTTTGCACAAAGCGGTCATCGAGGCCGTGTCCGCTAGCAATCCCCCAACGCGGAACCATGAGCTTCTAGCCAAGCTGCCGATCCCGACTTGGTGGACCACCAATTACGACCATCTGATCGAGGACGCCCTGCGGGCGGCCGGGAAGGTGGTGGACGTCAAAAGCGCGGTACCCCAGTTGGCAGACACGAGGCCGGGGCGTCACGCGACCGTCTTCAAGATGCATGGCGACGTAGACCGACCAAACGAGGCCGTCGCCACGAGGGATGATTTCGAGCGCTACCCTAAAGACCGGGAAGCGTTCATCACGGCGCTCGCTGGCGATCTCGTGAAGAAGACATTCCTGTTTTTGGGGTTTAGCTTCACAGATCCAAATCTTTCTCACGTACTAACGCGCGTTAGACTCACCTTCACGGACAATCAACGCCGGCACTACGCAGTATTTCGGAAACGAGTGAGGCTTCCAAAGGAAACCAAGGCGGAGTTTGAGCACCACAAACTGCGGCAAGCTCTGGTGATCGAGGACCTAAAGCGATACAATGTTCGGGTCCTACTAATCGACGAGTACTCGGAGATAACCGAATTCTTGGAAGAATTGGTGGCTCGATTCCGTCGGCGCACAGTCTTCGTCTCGGCGAGCGCGGCGGATTATGGAACGTGGGGTCAGCCAGCCGTCGCTTCGTTTGCGCAGGAGCTTGGACGACGCCTTATCGCGAGCGGGACCCGCGTTGCCAGTGGCCTTGGCGCCGGTATTGGTGACGCCTTGGTCGCCGGTTCGCTTAGGGAACTCATGCGCACCAAGAGCAGCATCGAGGAGGGTTTGGTCTTGCGTCCGTTCCCCCAGGTGGGGTCGCCCGATGAACGGGCGGCGCTATGGGAGGAATACCGGCGAGAGATCATATCCAACGTCGGCATCGCCATATTCCTCTTCGGCACCAAGGTGGACGAACATGGCGCACTGGTCATAGCCGACGGCATGTTGCGTGAATTCGAGATCGCGCGAGAGCAGGGGGTGGCCGTCATACCGGTGGGCGCCACAGGGGGAGCGGCGAAGGTTCTCGCTGACCAAGCCCTCACTTCGCCTGCCACGCTCATCCCTGAATTGGGGAAATATGGGCCGGATGCGATCCGGCACCTGGCGGAAGACGCTGCCGATCTTGAGACGCTGCTCGACCCATTGCTGGAGCTGGTCGGCAAACTGAGAAAAGGAACAGCAGCCTAATGCGAAGGGTATTTTTCAGCTTCCACTATCAACGCGACGTCCGACGCATTCAGCAGGTCCGAAACTCATGGGTCGTGCGATCCAAGGGAGAGGCGCAGCCATTTTACGACGCCGCCGACTTCGAGGAGGCGAAGCGGCGCGCTGGCGGCATTCAAAAGTGGATCGACGATCAGCTGCGCGGTTGTTCGGTAACCGCCGTGCTATTCGGACGTGAGACGTACGAACGGGAATGGGTGAAGTACGAGATCGAGCAGAGCTACAAGAACAAGATGGGCATCCTTGCCATCGCTATCCATGGAATCAAGGATCCGCTCAACGGGACCGACCTACCTGGGCGTAATCCCCTGGAACATTGGAGCGCGGGTGGCGTCCAATTCACGCAGAAGTATCGCACCTATGACTGGGTTCGCGATGACGGCTACAACAATATCGGTACTTGGATTGAGCGCGCCGCGAGGGACGCTGGCCGTTAACTGACGAACCGCGCGCCAGGGATCCCTTCGACGGCCTGACGGCTCGACCAGTGGATAGTCGCACGACGGGGCGTACACTTGGCAGGACAACCAGGTGGCGATGGGCGTGGCGCGTGCCCATGCGGCTTCGAGCGCCAGTTGGGCCGTGAAGGTCATCGCGGCCCGCAAGATAAACCCGTAGGTCATGTTCAGCATCGTGATCTTGTCATTGGCGACAGTGCGGCGCGCAGGCTGCGTTTGTTCATCGAGGCCGAACTGGCAGACGACGTCGGCGAGTTCCGGTCGGTGCTGGAAGATCCAGGCCGGGCCGAGCCGCGCCGGCCGATCGCGATCCGTTACCCGCGCCAACCGCCCCACGCTCGGGGACGCATGCGGTCGGCGGGGCCCGACTTCCAGCTCTCGAAGTCTGTCCAATTGGGGGACTCGAAGACCGTGATGCCGCTGGGACTGCTCACCGGCGGGCGAACCACACGAAGTCGGCCGCCGCTGTCCAGGTCGACGTAGGGATAGAGGCTCAGGAATTCACGGCCGTAGTAGTAGGACTGGCCGTCCTTCTCGGTCACCGGAAGGATCGCCACGGGCCCGCGTCCGCCGTCGAACCACCCCAGCTCCCAACACATCCAAAGGGACTGCGCAGCGCCCGGACTGTCGATGAACAGGAGCGTGTCGCAGATTCCCATGACGGCGCGCACGAAGGCGGCGTTCGCCGGCGAGACTTCGTGCCGGTCGCGCAGAGGCGCCTCGATCCAGTCGCAGAACACTGCGTAACCGGCCTCGGTGAGGAAGTCGTAGACCCCGAGGATGATCTCGGCGTCGCGGATCGTCTGCGACAGGAAGATGTCGTAGCGGTCGCGCCGGCTTCGGGCGACCCTCGTCAGAGTCTCCTCGACGCTGATCCGGCCTGCGGCGGCCCGTCTTTGGGCGCGAGCGCGGATGTCGGGCTCGCGTAGGAGCGCCATGACGTCGCTTCAGCCCTTGTCGCCGGGCCGCCAGAACCGCTCGGAGACCTCCTCGGGCTGGTCGACGGGGCGGGCGAAGCGCCGTTCGCGTACAGAAATGCCAAGGTTGCGGTGTAGGAGGCTCACGTAGTCGCGGTCCGCCGCGAGGTCGGACGCCATCCCCTCGACCCGTTTGGCCACGTGCAGCGTGGCGCCACCGGTCGAGGCGATCGGCACGATCGCGGCGTTCGGTTGCAGCTCGCGGAACAACTCGTACTCGTCGAGGATGCCGCCCATACCGCCGATGAACACCGCGGCCGAAAATTCGGCTTCCCTGAACATTCGCTCGCGCATGTGCCGCAAACTCGCTTCCCGGTCGTGCGGCGTCGCGTCGGTAAAGACGACGTTGGCGAAGCGGGCGTTGTCCTCGGGAAACTCCTCTTCGAAGAAGCGTGATTGGTAGAGACGCACCCAGGCGCCGTAGTCGACGCCGATGGCGTCCGCCACCACCAGGATCATCGGGGTAATGGCAGGTTGTCCGCCCAGGACGAGGTGCCGGCGGCCAAGAACGACATGGACCAAGGCGGAGACGGCGGCCGTGATGGCCACCGTGTCCGCCGTAGCCGCGTATTCCGGACCGCGGCGTGGGTCCGGCACACCTGCGGAGAGGAAGATGGCGTCCTTCATCCCTCCGCTTCCCAGCCCGCCAACGTCCAGCCGGCTTCCGACACCTTGAGCGCGCGCACCGATCTGATCTCCTCGCCGAGCCAGCGGAGATGACTGCCCCAGGCCTCGCGGATACCGATGTGATCGTAGACGAGCACCGGGGTCTCCTGCTGGTTCGCCTGGCGCGCCTTGTCGGCGATATCGTGGAGCGTCTCGGCGGTCGGCACGCCGACCACTGGATAAGCCCATATGCGATGGTCGTCGATTAGGCGCAGCGAGATCGCCCGGTGGGCGCCGACGGCCTCGACCGCCCCGCCGATCTTCTCCACGTCGGCGCGAAGCTTGCCCGTGATCGCCATGTAGCGAGCCGCGATGCTGCGGCTGCGCAGCCGCTCGACCCGCAGCACGATATCGTCGGCCTTGGCGTCGTCGATCGGTCCATCGGCTTGGTTCAGGTCGCGGGTCTCGAGGTGGATCGTCTCCGAGAGGTCCGTCATGCGCGTGGGGGTGTGGGCAGGCCAGACTACCCTCAGGACCTGGATGTCCTTGGCGCGGGCGCGGCCAATCTCCTCGCGCGTCCAGCGACTGCCGAAATAGCTCGGGGTGTCGAGCATGACCATGACATCCGAGTCGACGAGGCGGTGCCAGAGCACATCCTGGAAGGCGTCACCGGGCCGGATGCTGTGTGTGTCGAGAAAGACGTCGAAGCCGCGGGCGCTGAGCAGGTCGTGCAACTGCACCGCAGCGGCCCGCGCTTCGGTCCGCCGGTAGCTGACGAACACCCGGCGCTGGCGACGCAGGAGGCCGACGCATTCGAGCAAGGCCGAGGCCAGTTCGGTCATCTTGGGGTCGTCAGCCCGGCGCTTCAGCCCATTCGCGAATTTCAGCACGGTGGGAACCTGCTCGAAGGACGCGTCCGATACGATCGTGGGAATGATGGGCGCGCTGGACTTCAGCAGCGCGGCGACCGCCTCCGCGTCCGAGCCCTTTCCCGCAGCGAAGTAGGCGGCCGCGAAGGCCGCTCCCGGGTCGCGTCCCGAAACAGAGGCACCGTCAAGCAGCGAAACGTCGGTGCCGAGTTCCAGGCCGAAGTCTGCGATCATTTCCCCGAGGGTGTCGGCGAGGGTTTGGCGGTCGGCGGCCTCGACGTCGCCAAGGATCGCCAGCTCGTAGACGCCCGCAGGCGACCGGTTGTTGTTGGGCACGGCTCCGACGTCCATCAGCGGCCGGCCAGTCCGGCGGCGGTCTCGATCCAGCCGCTGATGTTCTTCCGGCCGTTCTGCGCGGCGAAGTCGTACCGAAGGCAGTGGCTCGATAGCTGTACAGGGGCGGCCGTCGTCGGCGGGTCGAACCAAAGGTCCTTGGCCGGAATCGCGGACGTGTAGTCGCCGTACGCCACCCATTTTCCGTTCTTCCACTCGGCGAAGAAGATGCCGTTGGCGGTTTTGTAGAGCCCGATCTGGGCCAGCGGATCGGAGCCCTTGGTCGACATCTCGCCAGCCTGGTTCTTGACGCCGTGGATGTCCACGCTCAGCAGGCCGTTGCCCTTGAGCACCGCGCGGACGATCTCGTAGCGCACCCAGCGGCGTGACCAGGTGTCCTTGCCGGTCAACACGCAGGTCACGGACGTGTTCTTCATGCCATCGCGCAGGAAGGCCTTCAGGCTGGCGTCGCTCTCGCGCTTCGAGGCCTCGAACACGCTGCTATCGAAGAAACCCGCGTCCTCCTCATCGGGGTCGAGGATGAGGCAGTTGCGGACGTTCCAGGCCCGCCAGACGTCGGGGCTGTAGTGGAAGGAAAAGAAGGTGCGGCGAGCCATGGGCTTTCCCTGTCAGGCGGCCGGTCGCAGCTTGTCGCTGCGGCCGCGCCATTCCCGGAAGTCGGCGTACTCATGGGCCGACTTGTGGACCCACAGGACGGAGGTGCCGACGTCGACATACGGGTAGAGCCCAACGAACTCCTCCCCCTTGTAGACGCCTTCGCTGCTGGATTGGGCGATGGGCAGGACGGCGACGTTGCCGTTGTAGGCGTCGAAATACCCCAGCTCCCAGGGCATCCAGCGCGAATTGGTCGCGTTGCGGGTATAGACGTAGATCAGCGATGTGCACTGACGCATCCGCCGTCGGAGCCCGTCCGCGGTGGCCGGCGTGACCTTGCTGCGGTCGAGGTGGGGATCGTCGATCCAGTCGACATAGACGGTCTGGCCGCGCCCCTCGAGGATCGCCTTCACCCCGAGCACGAGTTCCGCGTCGAGCTTGGCGTGGGACAGGAAGACGTCGAACGACGTGCGGCTGGTGTTGCGCACGTCGCGCAGCGCCTTCTCGACCGTGGTGTAGGCGCGAGACGCCGTGTCGCGCGCGGCGCGGCGGACATCGTAGTCGGTGAGCACAGCCATGCGACCGCCCCCTAACGACCGGCTGCGGTGGCGGCCCGCTCGATCCAGGCCGCGAGCGATGGGCCGTCCGTGTAGGTGTAGATCGGCGCACTATGAGCCGTGAGCAGGGACGGGACGGCGCCCTGCGGATCAGTCGACCGGTCGTGGCCGATCAGGTGGTTGATCCGCAAACCGAGAAGGCCGTTGCCGCGCCGGGCGGATTCCGCGATTTCATAGTCGATGTATCGCCGGCCGGCCGAGGCGGTGCCGATGCAGACCACGGTGACCGAGGTGCGGTTCAGGCCGTCGTCGATCAAGCGCTTAATCGCGGCGTCGCCTTGGCGCTTGGTCGCTTCCCAAAGCGAAGCGTCCGTGAAGCCCGCGGCGGCGTCGCCGATCATGTTCGGCAGGCCGCGGATCTGGTTTACGCGGAAAATGTCGCGCTGGTAGTGGAAGCTAAAGAACACACGCCTGGGCATCCATGAACTCCATTGGGAGCTCGCCCAGGTCGCGGCGGCCCGATGCCGCGGCTTGTAAGGCCCGCGGACGTCGTTAAGGATCACCACGCCGGCTCGGACGAGTCGGTTGAAGCGGAGGCGGCCGCCTTGTTCTTGGCGGATCGGGTGGCCGTCTCTTTCGCAGCACAGCTGCGACGCATACTCCGGCCGCGCGGGGGCGCGGTCGCCGCAGGGTCAAGCGCCCCGCAATGGGCCTACTTTTGGGGGATGGTCGTACCGAAGCGCCACACACCCCGACACCACCTGTATTGGTGAGTTCGGTGAGTCGCGCAAGCCGAGTCTTAACGGAAGTTTACCGTACGCGATTCTGCCCCCGCCGCCTATCTGAAAGCTAAATCTGGTAGGCATCAACGGGCCAAGCCCAAGATGGCGCGTGACTGGTCGGGCCCCGACGGCAAAGTGGCCGAGAGGCCTCGCACAAAGGGCCAGTCGGCGAGCCGCGCCCTTGCGGCGACGGTCGGGCCCGCCGGCCTGTCGGCCATCCTCTTCCGCCGCTCAGGCCGCAGGGTCAGAGACCGTAGGCCTCCGCGAGACGGCCCAGCGCGTCGCCAGGCGCCATCTTCACCCCGAAATCCGACGGCTTGAACGCGTCGTCGGCGCCCACGGCCGCAAGGAAGGCCTTCATGTCGGCCGTGAGCGGATCGGGCAGCAGTTGGGGAGCGCCGGCCGGCAGCAGTTGCAGCAGGCGAAACACGTCGTTGCGATGCTTGCGGACATCCTTGCTGTCCACGGCCTCACCGGCTGCTTTGCGCGCGGCCAAGTCCAAGTAGGCCTTGGCCTTGAACGGGATGAGGCCGGCCTCGCTCAGCAAGGGCAGGCCGTTGAGCTCGCGCGTGTTCGCCCGCAGGAACGTGTAGTAGGCCTCGTCGAGCAGGATCGCGGAGAGGCTGGCCGCCGCGTCTTCGATCGGAAGCGGCGTGAGCGCGCTTTCCGCGGCGATCTCGATCCCCTCCGGCGCTCGTGAGAAGAGTTCGATCGTGTGCGGGTAGTCGTCTGTCTTCGGTTTGGCGAAGCGGTAGAGGTTGCCGCCCTCGGCCTTCGCTCGCACCTCGTAGTCCCCGGCCTTGATGAAATCCCAGAAGGCGTCGGCGAAGCTCGCGTCCAGGAGCTCGACGATTAGCACGACGTCCAGGTCCTTGGTGGCGCGGAACGCAAGTCCCGCGTCCTCCATCAGGCGATCACAGGCGACGCCCCCGACGAGTACGTAGCGGTCCGCATAGTCGCCGAAGTGCGCGCGCCATCGCTCCAGGCCTACGACCACGCGAAGCTCTCCAGGAGGTCGCCCGCGGCCCTGGCCACGCGCTCATCCGGATGATCTCGCAGGCTGAGGTGCAACGAAAGCTTGTCCACGACTTGGTCCTTGGCCAAAGCGCCAGGATCGTACGCCCAGGTCTCGACCTCATCGCCGGCCGGATCGCGCGGATAGGTCTCGCGCAAGTCATGATCGCGGACCAGCTGATTCCAACCCGCGGCGGCGACCGCCAGACGCTGCATGCGGGGCCCGGCGAGGTCGGTATAGAGGCTGAGCGCGCTTTCGCCGGCGATGCGCCCCGGGAAGCGCTCGGGGAACGGGATGACGACCGTGCGGACCTTTCGGACCGGGCTCTGAAGCCGCGCCGCCGCCTGATCCCACAGGTCGCGGCCGGCAGCCTGGAAGCGGAGGGTGCGCTGCCGGCCCATCCGGTGGGCTCGGGCCAGCTGAGCGCCTTCCAGCTCATCGAAGGCGCGGGTTATGCTCATGATCGCCACACCATAGCGGCGGGCGAGGGCCGTGGCGCTGCCGTCGTCGGCGTCGCCGTTCCGATCCAACAGTGTCCCAAGGATGACGAGCTGGGCTGTCGGTGAGAGGAGCTCGGCCTTGCGGAGCGGCGGCCTGGAGGTGCGTTCGCGCAAGTCCAACAAGGCGTCGGGCACGAAGAGCTGGGCTCCCGGCGCGAGGAAGGCCATGCGGCGACTGAGCAGCGCTCGGCGGCGGGCATGGGACAGGAACTCGAACAGCAGGATCACCATGGGCTCGCCGGCGCGAGCGCGGACAAGCTCCAGGTGGCGCGCCATTTCCTCAACGGAGATGTCGGTCGCCGGCCGCGGCGCCATCACCAGACCCGTTCGGCCAAACAGGTCGATGCGCCAGAGCCCGTACTGGTCGTGGACGAAGTAGGGGAGGTTCTCGGGCTTGTAGGCCTCGAGGCGAGTCGAAAGCCCGAAGGCATCGTGCAGGTAGGCTTCAGCCTTCTGCACGAGGGCCATCTCCCAGGGCGTTTCATGTATTCTCAACATCGCCGCGTTATTTAACACCGCTAATGTTAATTTCAACTTCGGTGTGAAAGTTCATCAGCTGCGGCGTGATTCGTCGCCTGACCTCGCCCGTCTCGGGGGCCTCGGGGAAGCAGCCCAGCCCTGGGCGCCGGGAAGGTCGCGTTTCGGTCAGGGAGCCACGGTCTCCTCCTGGCGCTACGCCGACCTGGCGTTCGAGAGCCGTCGCCCCCGTTTGATGGTAGATTTGCTAGTACACCACTGACCGCTAGCGGGCTTTGCGTCTCGGCGGGCATGGGTCTGCCAGCCCCACCAGCGCGCTTCCACCAACGCCCCAGACTTCCCACGTCGCAGGCTCGAGGGTGCTTAAGGTACTCAAGGGGTCCTCAGTTGAGGCGTGAGCTCAGCGCCGTTCTCGCCATGGAGGTCGGCTCATTCAAGAGGCACGTCCGGGGCGCCTGCTGACGGCGTCCGCCGGTCGCGCATGCCGACCTTGATCTGCAAAAAGCCGATCGAGCGGGAATTCGTGCTTGAGGAACGGCACCCGCAGCACGATGAAACTCGAGAACTTCTCGACTCCCAGGTCGCCCTCGAGGAGCGCATCCATGATCCTCTGGAAGTGAGAGACGCTGCGGGTGACGATCCGCAGCAGGAAGTCGTATCCGCCGCTGACGTTGTAGCAATCCATGATTTCAGGAAACTTCTCCGCCGCGACCTCGAAGCGTCGCAGGTCCTCCCGCCTGTGATTGCGAAGCGTCACTTCGGCAAACACGATCAGGAAGTCGCCGAGCTTCGCCAGGGCCAGATTTGCGCCGTATCCTTCGATGACGCCGATCTTCTCGAGACGCTTGACCCGGGTGAGGCAGGGACTGGCGCTCAGTCCAACCGACTCCGCGAGTTCGACGTTGGAGCAACGCCCCTGTTGCTGGAGGTGCGCCAGGATCTTGAAGTCAAGGCGATCCAGTTTGAGCCCCGAGCGCATGTCCCCCTGTGCCCCGTTCAGCCGGTGGCGCCAGCCGGCGCCGCCTCCGCCAGCGCCTCGTCGATGCCCTGGACCACCATGGCGACCTGCTCGCTGGTCAGCACGAGCGGCGGCCGGATCTTGAGCACATTGTGACCCTTCCCGCAGGCGCTGAGAAGGATGCCCTTGTCGCGCAGCAGGTTGACGACTCGGCTCGTGGTCTCACGGTCGGCTTGCCGCGTCGCGCGATCCGAGACGATCTCGACCCCCACGAACATGCCGACGCCCCTGACGTCGCCGATCGCCTCGTGCCGCCCGGCCAACGTGGCGATCCCTTGCAGTAGGGCGTCTCCAGTTTTCGCGGCATGCGCGATCAAGCCTTCCTGTTCGATCGTGTCGAGCACCGCGACCGCCGCGGCGCAGGACACCGTGTTGCCGCCGAAGGTGTTGAAGTAGCGCGAGTCACGGCCGAAGCGCGCTACCGCATCCTGCGTGACGAGCAGGCCGGCGATCGGCTGGCCGTTGCCCATCGGTTTGCCGATCGTGAGGATGTCGGGAACGACACCGTGGCGCTGGTAGCCCCACATGTGCTGACCGGTCCGCCCGAATCCAGGCTGCACTTCGTCGGCGACGAACAGCCCGCCAGCCTGCTTGATGGCGTCCACGGCGCCCCGAAGGAAGCCGGCCGGATCGGGCAGCACGCCGTCGCTGGTGAACACGGAATCCAAGATGAGCATCGCCGGCCTTATGCCGTGGCGCTTGAGGTCGGCGATCGCGGCCTCAACGTCGCGGGTGAAGCGATCGGCCAGGTCAGCGCCTTGCGCATGATAAGCGTCCGGCGAGCGCACCAGGCGAACGTGGGCGCCGAGGTCGACGCTAGGGCCGAGTGACGGAGAAAACTGCGACACGGCGTCGGTGAAGCCGTGATAGGCGGTCTCGGTGACGATGATGCCGGTTCCGCCGGTCCTCGACTTGGCGATGCGGTAGGCCAGATCGTTCGCCTCGCTGCCGCTGCAGGTCAGCATGAGATGCGCCAGCTCGGTCCCGGCCACCGTCGCGAGCAGCCGCTCGGCCAGCTCAAGAATCGTCTCGTGGAGATACCGGGTGTTGGTCGCCAGCGTCGCGGCCTGCCGGCAGATCGCCTCGACCACCCGCGGATGACAGTGACCGAGCGAGGCGACGTTGTTGTAGATGTCCAGAAAGCGGCGGCCGTCGCGGTCGATCAGCCATGCGCCTTCACCCCGCACGATGTGGAGGGGCCGCTCGTACATCAGCCGATAGGCCGGCCCGAGGAGGCGATCCCGCCGAGCGATCGTCGCCGCCGTCTCGGCGCCGACGGGCGCCCGCCCGGGGATATAGGCGTTCACCATGTTGAGGTCGATTGTGCCCGTCATGGGGGGTCTCCGCTCCGTACGTGGGCCAGCAGCCGGTCGCGTGTGTCGTCTGCGGATAGGTCCGCCATCAGGCGCAGCGCGTCCCAGGCCGCGGGGTTGTGGCGCATGATGTACGCGTGGTTTTCGGGGTGCCGCCGGGACCGCCATTCCGAGATCAGCACCGTGATCAGATGGCGAGTCGCGACCAGGTCGGCGACGATGTCCTGCTCGTCCGGGAGGAGCGGGAGGATCACGTGATAGCCCCCGACGAACTCGGCGGCGGCGGCCAGCGGATCGTCCGCGTCAGCCATGTGATATGACGCGCCGGTCGCGACTTCGCCGACCAGCGGCGCGTGGAGGATGTCGCCGAAATCTATGATGCCGGTGACGCGGTCGGGTTCGTCGGCGGCGACGAGCGCGTTGTAGAGGTTGAAATCGTTGTGGATCACCTGCGCGCGCACGCTGCCGAGCCGTGGCAGCAGCTCGTGGACGAACCGATGCATGAATAATCCTACGATCCGCCGCCGGGCATCGCCGACGATCTCGTCCGCCAAGTGCGCCAGCCGATCGGCGCGCGCGACGTTCCACAGCAGATCATGCTCCGCTGCGGGATGGACGAAGTCGCGCAGCGCCAGATCGAGTTCCGCCAATGCGGCGCCGAGTTGGACCCGCTGCGTCCGGGTTCTCGCCGTGCTCTTGGCCTGCACGCCGTCCAGATAGGTGAGCAGGCGTACGGCGCAGCGCCGGCCATCCGGCAGGACGGTGTGATCGCCGGCCGCGCCAGCCCGAGTGCGCAGGACGCGCGGCACGGGCCGGGCCGGATCGGCCTTCGCGATGTGGTCGAGGCAGGCCGTCTGCAGATCGACCACATCGTCCGGGTCGCCCGGGTTGCTGATTTTCAGCAGGTACGCACGGCCGTCTGCAGCGGAGAGCCGAAAGTTCTGGTCGCGCTCGCTGGTCAGCAGCTCCGCCCCGGCGTCGACGCCATAGAGCTGCGCAGCGAGCTCTGACGCATCCGGGAGCGACAGGTCCGGAACGCTGGAAGACAGCTGCTCGCCCTTGGAGGGCGCGTCGTTCTGAGCGTTGGCGCACATGTTCATGCTGCTCTGCCGAACGAAGTTTGCCAGCTCATAGACCGAGCAACGCCGGCAACTGACGAACGTCGGTCAAGCGGCTCACGCCGTACTCGGTCGACGTGGGCTCATGCCCTCGGTCGATAAAGGCCTTGCCCATGAAGCCAAGGTCGTAGGCGGTCATGAGATCGTAGCGGAAGCTGGATGAGCAATGCACCATCCTGTCGGGCGCGCAGCCGAGCTGATCGAAGATGTGCTCGAACGCCTGCTTCCGGGGCTTGTAGGCCTGAGCTTCCTCGGCGGTGTAGACCGCGTGAAACGACGCCTTGAGGTGAGCGACGCTCGACGGGATGAGGTCGACCATCGAGTTCGAGAGAATGACCAACGGATAGTGCGGGGCAATTGCCTCCAAGACTTCGACCACGTGGGGGTGAGGCTGCCAGGTCGGCACCGCATCGTAGAGCGCCTGACCGTCACTCTCGCGATATTCGACGCCGTGTGTCTCGCAGGCTCGCCGGATGGAATTGGTCACCACCTCGAAAAAGGGCTTCCAGTCGCCCAGGACCTCGTCGAGACGATAGGCCTTGAAGGCGCCGAGGAACGACTTCATCTGCGGCGGATCGATGCGATCCGAGAAGAGCCTCTCAGCTGTTGGGCCCATCTCGAAGTTGATGAGCGTTCCGTAGCAGTCAAAGCTGATGAAGTCGGGCCGGTAGGTCATCGTCGTCTCGCCGTCGCACCTGATGCGAGAGTCTTAAGCGGGCGCCGGACGTGCAGGATGCTGTAGTCGCGCCCGAGCCAGGTAGATACGACTTATGATCGCCGCATGAACGGCAGGACGGGTGTGCCTCTATCCCGCCGTGACGGGCGCCAGAGCGCCCACGACGCCGACGAGCGCCAGGACCGCCAGCCCCAGCGTCGTCTTGGCTGCGGCGGAGCGCGGGCAGGGCGCCACCGGCCGCTCCGCCGGCGGGAGCGGTGGCCAGCGCGGCGGTGTGGCGGAAGCGGCGGTGAGCGAAGTCTGGAGCCGCAAGGTCGGCGACAGCGCCCGGCTTGCCCGATCGGCTAGCGAGGATGTCGAGGACACGCCGATCGTGGTGGGTCTGAGAGGCGGCCGCCGCCGCTCAATCTGCTGTTTTGTGCATGGGTTTCGGCAAATGACCTTCGTCGAACGCTGTGCAAATGGCAGGCGGCGCCATGGCCGCGGAGCTATCGTTCACGCATCAGGAGACCGGCTGGGCGTCGGCCAAGCCAGTGCTCCCGGTCGCGGAGGGAGGACCGCATGGGTACGGCAATGGGCGGCGAGGCCGCCGTTCCGCTCGGGGCCATGCGGAAGGTCGCGGCCGACGCTCACGCGGTGAGCCGCACGCGGCTCCTGGCTATCGATGCTCTGCGCGGCCTCGTCATGCTGTTCATGCTGGTCGACCACGTGCGCGAGGTCTTCTACGCCCACCATCCCGTGACGGACCCGATGAACGCGCTCACCATCGAGCCGGCGCTGTTCTTCACCCGCATCACCAGCCAGATCTGTGCGCCGGTCTTCGTCTTCCTGACGGGGCTGTCGGCCTACCTCTACGGCCAGTCGCACTCGAAGAAGGAGACGTCCCTCTTCCTGCTCAAGCGCGGCGCCTTCCTGATGTTGCTCGAGCTCACCGTGGTGGGCTTCGCCTGGGCGGCGCAGACGTTCCCTCCGACCCTCTGGCTGCAGGTCATCTGGTGCATCGGTGTGTGCATGGTCGCCCTGGCAGGCCTGATCTATCTGCCTCGGGCGTGGCAGATCGTGGTCGGTGGCCTGATCGTGGCCGGCCATAACCTGCTGGACGGCATCGTGCTCACCGCACAGTCGCCGTACTTCGTGCCTTGGGCGATGCTGCACCAGCGTTCGGTGATCGAGCTGGGCGGCGGCATGGTCGCCAAGACCACCTATCCGGTCCTGCCATGGATCGGCGTGATCCTGCTGGGCTACGCCATCGGTCCCTGGTTCGCCCGCGGGACCGACCCGGGGCGGCGCATGCGGCGCCTGCTGTCTGCGGGGGCGGCGCTGTTGGTCGGCTTCTTCCTGCTCCGCTACGCGAACGTCTACGGCGACAAGCCCTGGGTCGAGACCGGGGAGGCGCTGCGGACGGTCATGAGCTTCCTGTCGCTCACCAAGTATCCGCCGTCGCTGCTGTTCCTGATGCCGACGATCGGCCTGGGACTCATCCTGCTCGCCCTGTTCGAGCAGATGCAGGACGGTCCCAACATCGCGCGGCTCGGCATCTTCGGCGGGGCACCGATGTTCTTCTATATCCTGCACCTCTACGTGCTGAAGGTGCTCTACTTCGCCGCGGTCGGGATATTCGGGCTGAACCACGGCAAGTACTTCGGGTACGAAAACGTGGGCATGCTCTGGGTGACCGCGCTCGTCCTGTTGATTCCCCTGTACTTGCCGTCCGTCTGGTTTGCCCGGCTGAAGCAACGCCGCCGCGACCTGGCTTGGCTGCGGTACCTCTAGGCCCGCGCAGGGTGGTTTTCGAGGGCGCGATCGCGCTGGATCGCGTCTTTTTTGTTGGATCCTCGGGCTCTCGCGCAGGTCCTCAAAGTTGTGGCCTGCAGCCTCCACTTGTGACCGGCATTTTCTGCGGTTTCGGCGCCCAATACCGAACCTTTGCCTACGTCTTTGCGCAGAATTGATGACAAATTTCCGCGCCGCAGTCTGACACTCAATCTGGAAGTAGAAGTAACCGGTTGATCTGTATCAAATAACCGACCTCCGGCGCAGCTAGGCGCGGCAGAAGAATGCGTCTCTCGTAGCCAGTCATTGATCACACTTTAGGTATCGGGGTCACAACATGTCGATCGAAAAAGCTCTTCGACTTTCGCTCCTCTCCGGCGCTGCGATCGTAGCGCTCGCACCCGCGGCGCAGGCCGCCGAGGCCGCGGACGCCCCCGCCAACGTCGAGGAAGTCGTCGTCCTGGCCCAACGCCAGCAGTACCGCGGCGACATCCCGCTGCAGGACCTGCCGCAGAGCGTCTCGGTGATCGACGCCCAGGTGCTGGAGAACGTCAACGTCACCCGCCTTGACGCGGCCCTCGACCTCGTGGCCGGCGTGGAGCGCCAGAACAACTTCGGCGGCCTCTGGGACTCGTTCGCGGTCCGCGGCTTCGTCGGCGACCCGAACGTCCCCAGCGGCTACCTGGTGAACGGATTCAACGGCGGCCGTGGCTTCGGCGGTCCGCGCGACGCCTCGAACATCGAGCGCATCGAGGTGCTGAAGGGGCCCGGCTCGGCGCTGTTCGGCCGCGGTGAGCCGGGTGGCACCGTGAACATCATCACCAAGAAGCCGAAGTTCAGCCCGGAAGGCAGCTTCACGCTCTCGGCCGGCCGCTTCCAGACCTATCGCGCCGAAGGTGACTACACGGGCCCGATCAACGACATGATCGCCGTCCGGATCAACGGCGCCTACGAGAACGCCGACAGCTTCCGTGACTTCCTCTCGTCCGAGAAGATCGTCGTCTCGCCGTCCGTGGTGGTGAAGTTCTCAGACTCCACATCGCTGAATTACGAGATGGAGATCGTGCGGCAGGACGTGCCGTTCGACCGCGGCGTCGTCGCCGTGAACGGCGTGCTGGGCGTCATCCCGAAGTCGCGTTTCCTCGGCGAACCCCGCGATGGCGACAACCGCGTCGAGGTGCTGGGCCACCAGCTGCAGGTCGCCCAGAAGCTCGGCGGCGACTGGGTGGCGATGCTGGGCCTCGGCTATCGCGACACCTCGCTGAAAGGGTTCTCCTCCGACGCCGAGCTGACCGCCGGCCGCCAGCTGCTGTTCTCGACCGGCCAGTTCCTGTCGCGGCAGCGGCGCTATCGCGACTACGGCGCCGAGCACCTCGTGCTGCGCGGCGAGCTCGACGGCAGCTTCCAGACGGGCTCGTTCCTCCACCACATCCTGGTGGGGGTCGACGGCGAGCGGTTCGATCTCGACCAGATCCAGAACCGCTTCCGCCCGCCGACCGTGGCGGCGAACCCTTCACCGGCGGCGCACAACGCGGTCAACATCTTCAACCCGGTCTACGGCAATCAGCCGGTCCCGGGTGTGTTCCAGAACATGATCGAGAAGCAGAAGGCCTGGGGCGTCTACGCCCAGGACCAGATCGATCTGACGGACAAGCTGAAGCTGCGGCTCGGCCTGCGCTATGACGACTTCCAACAGCGGATCACCAACCGCATCAATGGCGCCCGCTCGGGGCAGGACGTCACCAAGTGGAGCCCGCAGGTGGGCGTCATGTTCCAGCCGACCGACGCGCTCTCATTCTATGCGAGCTACGGCAAGGGCTTCCGCCCGAACAGCGGCTCGGACGTCACCGGCACCCCCTTCAGCCCCGAGCTGACCAAGTCCTACGAACTGGGCGCCAAGGTCCAGCTGATGGACGAGGCGCTCGTGGGCACGTTCGCAGTGTTCAAGACCGAAAAGTCGAACATCATCGCGACGGACCCGGTGAACACCGGCTTCTCGCTCGCGATCGGCCAGGCCGAGAGCAAGGGCTTCGAGGCCGAGGTGGACGCCAAGCTGCCGGCGGGCATCCGGGCGCGGATCTCCTACGCCTACCTCGACGCGGAGATCACCAGCGACATCTTCGAGCCGGACTTCGGCCGGCCCGTGCCGGCGGGTTCGCCGCTTCTCGGCATCCCCAAACACAGCGGCAACCTGCTTGTGTACAAGGACTTCGAGTTCGCCGACGACCGCGGTCTCACCGTAGGCTTCAACGTCCACCACACCGGACGCCGGCTGGGCGAGACCGGCACCACCTTCTACCTGCCGAGCTATACGCTGGTGAAGGTGTTCGCTGCGTACAAGCTCAACGAGCATGTCCGGCTGGCCGCCGACGTGAACAACCTTTTCAACGAGACCTACTATCCGGCTTCGTTCTCGCGGCTTTGGGTCGCTCCAGGCCAGCCGCGCACATGGACGGTGCGGGCGACGTACGAGTTCTGATCGAGTCCGCTTGGCGCGGGCCGTCGGCGGTGTCGCCGGCGGCCCGATTCTTTGAGGTGAGGCATGGTCCCCAAGCGGCTTCTGCTGCGGGTCCACCGCTGGACCGGCCTCGCCGCGGCGCTGCTCGTCCTGTTGCAGGCCGGCACAGGCGCGTTGCTGGTTTTCCGCACCAGCCTGGCCGAACTGGTCGACCCGGCTGGCATGACCCGCAGCTCACCGGGCGGGGACGTGCCATTAGGCAAGGTCATCGACGCGGCCCGCGCGCGGTATGAGGGCTTCGGCGTCGAGAAGGTCGCCTTCCCGCAGACCGGGCGAGGCGTCTATCTGGTTCATCTCCTGAGCCCACAGGGCGCCAGCCGTTACGTCTCGGTCGATCCGGGGACGGCGCAGCCGCTGCGCTCAGGGGGCCTCCTGGCGTTCCCCGCGGAGGCCATCCTTCAGGTCCATTTCCGGCTGCTGACCGGTCGTGCGGGCCTCGCGCTCATGATGTTGTCGGGGCTCGCGCTGTTGGTCATGGCCGCGACAGGCCTGAGCTACTGGTGGCCGAAGCGCGGCCGCTGGAGGAAGAGCCTGGCGGTGGACACTCGGCTGCCGGGCAAGGTCGTGCTGCGCCAGATCCACCGAACCGTCGGCGTCGTCTGCGCCGCGAGCGCGGTGTTCTCCGCCACCACGGGACTGATCGTGGCGGGCGAGTTCCTCCTGACGCCGGGACCGCTCGCGCCGCTTACCGCGTCAGCCCAACCTGTGCGCGCAGACGTGGACAACGCGGTTGTCCAGGCGCGGGATGTCTATCCGGGCCGCGCCATCCGCGACGTGCGCCTGCGGCAGGCCGGTTCGCTGGACGTCTTCCTGTGGGCTCCCGAGGCGAGCCCGCACGCGGTGCATCGCGTGCGCGTGGACTTGGCGAGCGGGCGCGTGCGGGACGTGACGCCTGCCGCGCGCGCCGGCACGCTCTGGATGACCGTGCTGCCGCTCCATTCGGGCGACACGTTCGGGCTCGCCGGATCCGTCGTGATCCTGTTCGGCGCTCTGGGACTTGTGACCCTGGCCGCGACCGGCCCGGTCGTCTGGTACCTCTCCCGCCGGCGTCAGTAGCCGCGGGCGCGGTCGATCCGCTCCGCCAGCGGCTCGCCGCGCTGGTGGCGGCGCAAGTTCGCGAGCAGCACCGGCGCGGCGGTCGCCGGCTGGGTCATGCTGGCCACGTGCGGGGTGACCAGCACCCGCGGGTGGCCCCAGAACGGATGGTCGGAGGGCAACGGCTCGGGCTCGGTGACGTCCAGGATGGCGCGCGAAAGGTGGCCCGCGTCGAGCGCCGCCAGCAACGCCCCGGCGTCCAGGTGCCCGCCGCGGCCGACGTTGATCACCGCAGCGCCGCGAGGCAGGGCGGCGAAGACCTCGGCGTCCAAGATTCCCCGCGTCTCGGTGGTGAGCGGCAAGAGGCAGATCAGCATGTCGCACCCGGCCAGGAAGGGCTGGAGGCCGGCGGCGCCGTCGTAGCAGTCCACGCCCGGGAGTTCGCGCGCAGAGCGGTTCCAACCGCGTAGGCGGAACCCGAACGTCGCCAGCCGCTCGAGGACCGCGCGGCCCAGGACACCCAGGCCCATGACGCCGATGCGCCGCGCCGACGCCGGCGGAACCTCCAGCGGATTCCAGACGCCCGCCGCCTGGTCGCCTACGTAGTCGAACAGGTCGCGGTGCAGGGCCAACACCGACATCGTCACGTACTCGACCATGCCGTCGATGATGCCCGGCTCGACCATACGGGCGATCTCGACGTGCGGCGGGATGGCGGTGAAGTCGACGTGGTCGACGCCGGCGCCGGAGGAGAACAACACCTTCAGGTTCGGCAGCGCGGACAGCAGCTCGGGCGGCGCCTGCCAGGCGATCAGATATTCGACCTCTTCAAGGTCGCCGTGGTCGGGCCAGATGTGGAAGGCGATGTCCGGCGCATGCTCGGCGAAATGCGCCGCCCAGGCGCGGCCGCGCGCCACGTCGGACTTGTAGAGAACGCTGGTCATCGTGCGCCTACCACCCTCCCACCCAACCGTCGAAGAGGCCTTCGGGCAGGGTCTCTGCATTGGCTCCCCGCAGGAAGTCGAAGTCGCAGCCGCGGTGCGCCTGCTCGATGTGCTGGGCATAGAGGCTGCGGTAGCCGCGCTCGTGACGGGCGGGTGGCGGGCGCCACGCCTTGCGCCGCGCCTCCAGCTCGGCCGGATCGACCAGGAGGTCCAGGCGGCGCTCGCCGACGTCCAGCTCGATGAGGTCGCCGTCGCGGACCAGGGCCAGCGGCCCGCCTGCCGCGGCCTCGGGCGAGACGTGCAGCAGGGCCGTGCCATAGGCGGTGCCGCTCATCCGCGCATCGGAGATCCGCAGCATGTCGGTGACGCCGCGCGCCATGAGCTTGCGGGGAATTGGGAGCATGCCCCACTCCGGCATGGCGGCGCCGATCGGCCCGACGTTGCGCAGGACCAGGACCGTGTTTTCGTCGATCTCCAGGTCGGGGTCGTCGATGCGGTCCGCAAGCACCTGCACGTCCTCGAAGACGAGGGCCGACCCACGGTGCTTGAACAACAAGGGCGTCGCGGCGCAGGCCTTCAGCACGGCGCCCTCCGGAGCGAGCGAACCTTTGACCACGATCAGGCTCTCCCAAGACTTCACGGGACGGTCCAGCGGCCGGATCACGTCCGGATCGCCGATCTCGGCGGCCTCGGCGATCTCGCCGATCGTCCGGCCCTCGACGGTGCGGGCGTCGAGGTGGAGCAGGGGGCTGAGCGCCTTCAGCAGCGCGGGCACGCCGCCCGCCTCCATCAGGCGCTCCGTCAGGTGCGCGCCGGAGGGCTGAACATTGGCGATCAACGGAACGCGCCGGGCGATCTCGTCGAAGCGCTCGAGCGTCAGCGGAACGCCCACCCGGCCGGCCAGCGCCAGGAGGTGGATGATCACGTTGGTCGAACCGCCCACCGCGCAGAGCAGGGCGATGGCGTTGTCGAAGGCCCGCGCATCCAGGACCTCGGCCGGCGTCGGTCCGCCCGCCAGCGCCATGGCCACGCTGCGGCGGCCCACCTCGCGAGCGTAGTGGCCGCGGCGGCGGTCGGTGGCGGGCACCAGGCTGCTGCCGGAGAGCGCGACGCCTAGGGCCTCGCAGATCGCCGACATCGACGAGGCGGTGCCCATCTCGGCGCAGTGGCCCACCGTGCCCATGACGCTGCCTTCGAAGCGGGCGAACGCCTCCTCCGAGACGGCGCCCGCCCGCAGCTCGTCGACGAACCGCCAGACGCCGGTCGCGGTGGCCAGGTGGCCGCCCGACATGGAGCGCGGCGTGGCCGGGCCGCTGGCCAGGAAGATCATCGGCACGCCTGCGCTGGCCGCGCCCATCAGAAGCCCCGGCTGGGTCTTGTCGCAGCCGCCCAGCAGGACCACGGCGTCGAAGGGATAGGCGCGGATCACCTCTTCGGCGTCCATCGACAACAGGTTCCGGAACGGAAAGGAGGTGGGCTTGATGATGTTCTCGCTGAGCGACATCAACGGCGCTTCGAAGGGGATGCCGCCGGCCTCCAGGATCCCGACCCGGACTTCCTCGGCGAGGACCTTGAGGTTGAGGTTGCAGGGGTTGATGTCGGACCAGGTGTTGAGGATGCCGACCACCGGCCGTTCCATCAGGTCCTGCCGGCTCCAGCCCGCGGCCGCCAGCGTGGAGCGGTGCACGAAGGCCGGCAGGTCGTTCTTGCGGAACCAGCGGGCGCTGCGCAGCGCCCTCGCCTCGTCGTCGTCGCGAGCCATGAGCCACTCCTGATCTGGCTCCGTTATAGCTGTATGGCCAGGGCGCGCCGTGCCGATTGGGCGGCGCTGAGGAGCAGGCGACGCCGAAGGTCGGGATCCGAAAGCAGATTGTTCGGCGCAAGGCCCCGCCGGCTGCCCAAGGGCCGCGACGTGGGGCTGGTTCTCCCCGCTCGCGCGAGGGGAGAAGCCAAGGAGAAGCTCGCTCGAAACAGCGGCGCCATATGCCGGGCGGCCGCGGCCGATCGCATATTTCTGCGCCGGCACAGGCCGCAATCGGGGTCATCTTTCGGCGGCGCCGTGCGCTACTGGATAGGACGCAACGACCCGGCCAACAGCGGCCGGGCGGGCCAGGAACGGATAGGCGAGGGGTCTCGAGATGAGCGCTTTCAGACCGAAGTACATCACCTTCGACTGCTACGGGACGCTGACCAACTTTCAGATGGCCCAGATGGCGCGAAAGCTGTTCCCCGGGCGGGTGGCCCCGGCCGACATGGAGGGCTTTGTCGAAAGCTTCCGCGGCTACCGGCTGGACGAGGTGCTCGGCGACTGGAAGCCCTACAAGGAGGTCGTCCGCAACGCCGTCGAGCGGACCTGCAAGCGGTGGAACGTCGAGTTCCGCGAGGCGGACGGCGAGGAGATCTACGAGGCGGTGCCGACCTGGGGCCCGCACCCTGACGTGACCGAGCCGCTGACGCGCATCGGCGGGGAGATCCCGCTTGTGATCCTGTCGAACGCCGACAACAGTCAGATCCATCAGAACGTGAAGCGGCTGGGCGCCCCGTTCGCCCACGTGTTCACCGCCGAGGACGCCAACGCCTACAAGCCGCGCCTTCAGGCGTTCGAGTACATGCTGGACCAGCTGGGCTGCGGCCCGGAGGACTGCATGCACGTCTCGTCCAGCTTCCGCTACGATCAGATGTCGGCGTACGATCTGGGCTTCGGCGCGCGGGTGTGGGTGGCACGCGGGCACGAGCCCGAGTGCCCGCGGTACGCGACCCACGTGATCAAGGATATCGGCGGGCTCCCCGCGGTTGTCGGTCTCTGAGGTCGCGCGGTGGGCGCGCCCGACGTCAGCGCCCTCCCGGTCGACGCCGGCCGTCGGGGCAAGGCGGCAGGCGGGCGACAGCTGGTCGGACTCCGCTGTTGGCGGTTCGCCAGGCGGAGACGAAGGGGACATGTCTCGCGGCATTTCCAGTCCATAGCGCCATGTAACGCGCGATAACCCGCTGATTTGCCCTGCAACCCGGCAGCGAATGCCAGTCTCGGCGCTCTATGCTCGCACAATAGGGACCGTCACCTCCCCGATGTGGGCGGTCCGCTTTCGAACAGACCCAACCGTTCTGCGCCGTTGCGCGGGCGAGGAGTGGATGGCTATGGCGACCGCGGCGGCTGCCGACGTGCGACTTAGGGACATGACGCCAGCGGACCTGCCCGCCGCGCATGCGCTCTCGACCCAGGCGCAGTGGCCACACCGTCTCGAGGACTGGGAGCTGATGCTCAACCTGGGCTTCGGCCTGGTCGCCGAGCGGGAAGGGCGCATCGTTGGCACGACCATGGGCTGGCCCTACGGCGCCGACGCCGCAACGCTTGGAATGGTCATCGTTTCCCAGACGTCCCGCGGGGAAGGTGTCGGACGACGGCTGATGGATGCGGCGCTGGAGCGGCTGAGCGGCCGCACCGTGCTGCTCAATTCGACGCCGGCTGGCGCGCCCCTGTACCGGAAGCTGGGATTCCAGGCCATCGGCACGATCCACCAGCACCAGGGCGCGGCCTTCTCGGTGCCGGTCGCCAAGCTGCGCGCCGGCGAACGTGTGCGGCCGCTGGGCGCCAGCGACCGGGCGGCGGTCATCGAGCTCGACCGGCGCGCGACCGGCCTCCGGCGCGAGGCGCTGATCGCGGATCTGCTGAAGAGCGGGCAGGGTGTGATCCTGGATCGCGGCGGAGAAGCCGTCGGTTTCGCGCTCTTCCGCCGCTTTGGGCGCGGTCATGCCGTGGGCCCGGTGGCGTCCCCCGACCGCGACGGCGCCCGCGCCTTGATCTCGCACTGGCTCGGCTCCAACGCCGGCATGTTCATCCGCGTCGACACGCCTGGCGACAGCGGCCTCTCCGGCTGGCTCGAGAAGATGGGGCTGATGGAGGTCGACGTGGTCACCACCATGGCGCTGGGCGCACCGCCCACTCGCGGCGACGGCGCCGCCCCCTATTCCATCGTCAGCCAAGCCTTCAGCTGAGGCGCCCATGACCACGACCATCACCATGACGGAACCCCAAGCCTTGGCGCTCGCCGATCCGAGCCTCCTCCGCAACCGTGCGCTCGTTGGCGGCGCCTGGATCGAGGCAAGCTCGGGCGCGACCCTGCCTGTCGAGGATCCCGCGACCGGCGCCGTGATCGGCCACGTCCCCGACTGCGGCGCCGAGGAGACCCGAGCCGCGATCGCGGCCGCCGAGGCGGCCTTCGGGCCCTGGCGCGCGCGCACCGCCGGCGAGCGGTCGGCGATCCTCGAGCGCTGGCATGCGCTGGTGCTCGAGAACGCGGACGACCTGGCGCGGATCATGACGGCCGAGCAGGGAAAGCCGCTGGCCGAGGCCGTCGGCGAGATCCGCTACGCCGCCACCTTCATCAAGTGGTTCGCCGAGGAAGGCCGCCGCATCGCCGGCTACACCGTGCCCGCGCCGGACGCCGATCGCCGCATCCTGGTGACCAAGGAGCCGGTCGGCGTCTCGGCCGCGATCACGCCCTGGAACTTCCCCGCGGCGATGATCACTCGCAAGTGCGCGCCTGCCATCGCCGCAGGCTGCCCGGTCGTCGTGAAGCCGTCCGAGCTCACGCCGTACACGGCGTTGGCGCTGGCCGAGCTGGCGCAGCGCGCCGGTCTCCCGCCCGGCGTGCTGAACGTGGTCGTCGGGCGGCCAGACGGGATCGGGGGGGAACTCACCTCCAACCCCACCGTGCGCAAGCTGTCCTTCACCGGCTCCACGCGGATAGGCGCCCTTCTGATGCGGCAATGCGCCGACACCCTGAAGCGCCTGAGCCTCGAGCTTGGCGGCAATGCGCCCCTGATCGTCTTCGACGACGCCGACCTGGATCTCGCGGTGGCGGCGGCCATGGCGAGCAAGTTCCGCAATGCCGGGCAGACCTGCGTCTGCGCCAACCGGATCCTCGTGCAGGACGGCGTCCACGATG